>Ga0209474_10000086_pt1 | contig 109605 bp, 90 predicted proteins | sample GraSoiAngelo_145_FD_185902 | JGI IMG/M metagenome (GOLD analysis project Ga0209474, IMG submission 185902) | Grasslands soil microbial communities from the Angelo Coastal Reserve, California, USA - 14_1009_05_20cm (SPAdes) (version 2) | ecosystem: Environmental > Terrestrial > Soil >...
GCATCCTTTCCGGTGTCTGCATCACCACCCGGTCGCTGAGGATCGAGCGGTTCTCGGCCCGAGCGAATTCGTTTTCGCCTGGCGCACCGCTGCACCGGCAGCAAGCACGCCACCCGCTTGGAGTCGTGCGGGCCCACGGAAATCTTTTGCGCTTCACTCGGAATTCTTGACTACCCACGATGTGGGTCCACTCTGGCTGGACCATCGGGGATCACCGCGTCCTCCTGGGTTTCGTCACCTTTTGGTTACGGGTTGTAAGGCTGCTGGGCAGGCGGGCAGCGTAGAGAACGAGCAGAGCAAATCTCTGACGAAATTCCGGGTCTCCAGAGAGCAAATCCAAACTCGGGGTTTTTCAACAGCCTTTAGCGGCTAGGAGTGTTTCTGCAAAACCCGACTACTTCGCTTTGTGCTGGTCGAACCAGCCGGCGACATACAGCATCTTGGCGATGTGATGGCTTGGCCGCCGGCCAATGCCGTGCGGCTCTTCCGGAACGCGCACGAGCACCGTATCGACATTCAGCAGCTTCAGGGCTTCATAGAACTGCTCCGCTTCCGAAATCGGCGTGCGATAGTCGGCTTCGCCGGTCATGACCAGCGTCGGCGTCTTGACCTTCGTCACCAGATTCGTCAGCGAGCGCTGCATGTACTGCTCGATGTTGTCCCAGGGATTGCCGGGGAACCAATATTGCGTGACAAACGGAATGTCCGACGTCAGCACGAAGCTGTACCAGTTGATGACCGGATAGAGCGAAGCCGCGGCGCGAAAACGATCGGTGTGCTCGATGGTCCAGCAGGTGAGCACGCCGCCGCCGCTGCCGCCGGTAACGAAAAGATTGTTCGTGTCAATGTAGCCTTTCGCCACAACGGCATCCACGCCGCTGTTCAAGTCATCGAAATCGTCGCCGGGATAGGCGTGGTGAATCAAGTTGGCGAATTCTTCCCCGTAGCCGGTGCTGCCGCGCGGATTGGTGTATAGCACGACGTAGCCCATGGACGCCCAGACCTGTTTCTCGAAATCGAAGCGGTCCCCGTAATCCGCGAAGGGCCCGCCGTGAATCTCCAGAATCAGCGGATATTTCTTCGAAGCGTCGAAGTCCGGCGGATGCACGATCCAGCCCTGAATCTTGCGCTTGTCCTTCGAGGACTCATACCAGAATTCCTCCACGTGGCCGGGCTTCTTCTGCGCCAGCAACTCCGCATTCAGTGAAGTGAGGACTTTCAGGGCGCCGTTGTTGACGATAGCGATGTTGCCGGGATCATCCGTGCGGCCGTAGGTCATGGCGATAATGCCGGTGCGGGAGATGGAGAACGAGCCGCCGCCATAAGCGCTCGTCGTCGAAGCAACGTGGTCTGTGATTTTCTTGCAGTTCCCGTCGGTAGAGCAAAAGCCAATCTTCGTGTCGCCTTGATCGGCATACTGGAAATACACGCCGCTATTGTCAGCGGCCCATTGCGGGCTCTGGATGTCGCGGTCGAGCTTGTCGGAAAGCGAATGCGAGCCGGTGCCGTCGCGGTTCATCAGATAAAGTTTCGTCGTTTGATGGCCCTGCAGCCGGTCATCAAACCCGGTGTAGGCAATCCATTTTCCATTGGGAGAAACTTCCGGCGAATTGTCGGGGCCTTTGCGGTTGGTAAGCGCAAGCAGCGCGCCATCGGCCACGCTGAACTCATACACTTCCGTATCAAAGTAGGCGTGGTCCGATTCCGGATGCCGGTTCGCCGAAATGATCAGATACTTGTCGTCGGGAGTCCAATCCGCGCGCGTCGGTCCCCATTCATTTCCACCATTCGGAAAATTGCCATTGCTGACTTGCCGGGGCGCGCCGCCATCCGTGCTGACAACGAACACTTGCATGAATCCGGGTTTGAGATAGCCCGCGCCGTTGAAGCGATACACCAGTCGGTCGTAGGCTTTGGGGGGATCCGCCCACTTCGCGCCCGCAGGCGGACTCGGCAAATCGGCGAAGTGCGGGCCTTTGCCGGGAACCAGTGCCGAGAACGAAAGCATTTTCCCATCGGGCGACCAGGCAATGGCATCGGGTGAATCTTCGAGATTGGTGATGCGCGCGGTTTGGCCAGTGTCCGTCCACCGAATGTAAATCTGCTGCTTGCCGTCGGCATCGGAGAGATACGCGATGCGCGTCCCGTCCGGCGACCAGCGCGGCGAGGAATCGTTGCGATCGCCCGTGGTCAGCGGGCGGTGATCCGTGCCGTCGCTGTTAATGATCCAAAGATTGGAGTAACGTTTGTCGGTCGCGGCGTCCGCAAAGCGCCGGACGTACACAATTTTCTTTCCGTCAGGAGAAATTTCGGGGTCCGTGGCCGTTTGGATTTGAAACTCATCCATGGCCGTGAGCTTGTGTGAAGTATCTTGAGCCCGCAGCGACGGGGCAAAGCCAAGAATCAAAGCTGCGGTCAAAGGGCACATCGCGGTCAGAGCAGCTATCCAGCGCGCTTTCAGTATCATCATTGTCATCAGAGGGGACCTCCTCGCGGGGGCTGAGTTAACAACGCGAATCCCCTCCTGTCAAGGCGCGGCCGGGTAGCGGGCGGGGGCGGGCTTCGCGAGAGATGGTCTTAGCTTCTTCATTTTTGGCGCTTCCGCTTTGCCGTCAAATAACCGATTGCACCGCACAGGCATCGATGAATATGCTGTTCTTGAGACAGAGTCTCTCGTATGAAGCAAACGGCTTACTGCCTCTTCGAAACCGCACTCGGCACGTGCGGCATAGCCTGGCGCGAATCTGCAGAGTCCGGTTCCGGGCCCGTTGTGATCGGGGTTCAGCTTCCGGAAGCTACTTCGCAGGCGACCGAATCCGGCATCGCGCGGAAATCCGGTTCCAACCGGCCCAGCGCGCCCCCTCCGCGTGTCGCTGAAATCATCGAAAAGATTCGTCGCCATCTTGGAGGAGAAACTCAGGACTTTCGTACCGTCGCAGTTGACTTGGACAACGTAGATTCGTTTGCTCGTGAAGCCTATAAAGTTGCTCGCCAAATCCCTCCAGGACAAACTCGAACTTACGGCGAAATTGCAAAAGCCGTGGGCCAACCCGCCGCCGCTCAAAAAGTCGGCCAGGCCATGGCAAAGAATCCCGTCCCAATCATCGTCCCTTGCCATCGCGTCTCTGGCGCAAACGGCAAACTCGGCGGTTTCTCCGCTCCCGGCGGCCGCGCGACCAAGGCCAAGCTCCTGGCCCTCGAAGGCGCCCACGTCAACCTTCCCCTCTTTTCTTGACTTTTTTCTTTAGAACCGCGTTTGCCGTTTTTGGAATATCCTAGCGACGCGGCGCTGTTGAGGAATCCCCTGACTTATCCCACGTTGCTTCCCGTTCGCGCGAGTAGCGATACTGAAAGGAAAGGAAGGCCACTACATCATGAAGTTCGCCGCATATTTTCTACTTTTCGAAATGCTTGGCGCTACAAGTTTGCTTGCACAGATGAAGAGCATGGAAGAGCGCAACGCCAGTTCACTCCTGAAGCTCGAACGCATGCCGGAGTCATTGGAGATCCGATTTGCGCTGAGCGCTGCCCCTCCCCATCTGCGCGACAAAGCAACGACGTACGTCCTGGATCCTGCCAAAGGATACGTGCTGCACCATCAAGGAACAAACGGTGTTAGCTGTATCGTTGTCCGAAGCGATTGGCAATTTACCGAGGAGTGGTTCCGCGACGATATTTTTTGGGCCGTTTGCTACGACGCCGAAGGTTCGAGGACTCTTCTGCAAGATTATCTTCTTACCGCCGAACTGCGGGCTCAAGGCATGGATGCAAAGCAGGTTCACGAGCAGATTACCAAGCGCTTTGGGACCGCCGCATACTCAAATCCTGCTCGAACCGGAGTTTCTTACATGCTCGCGCCCCTGATGCGCGGTTTTACCAAAGCGGCGCAGCCGATGACCATGAACATGCCCCACTACATGTTCTATGCGCCCAACCTCAAGGACGCGGACATTGGCGGCAACGGCTTTAGCAGGCAATATCCCTTCATGCTCAGCATGAGTCCAGGCCGCGATGACTACATCATCCTGCTCGTGGGCGAAACGGAAAAAGAGAAAATACTCTCCGATTCAAAGGATCTGCTCGACGACCTGTGTTCCTATCGCAATTATTTGTGTACGACCGCGGCGACGCGCGCTCGTACTCCGGTCGACGATTAGCCTGCAAGGCAAATCCCAATCCTACAACCATCGTCGAGCCTTTAGTGTTCCCACGGTGGCTTCGGAGGCGGGCCCGGCGACTTGTTCGAGTCGCGGAAGGAGTCTTGCATCCATTGCAGGGTTCGCGGGATGTCCTCCGGATGCCGGTCCAAGTGCAGGAACAGGCTCTGGATATCGAACGGTGCCCCGCCTATCTGGCGAAACGCCGACGGCAGCGGCGGCCCGCCCGGGCTGCCTGCCGCGGGAATGTGCGCGTGCAAGTGCACCGCGTACATGCTCCCGCCGGCCAACTCTTCGTGCGGGTATTGGATGAGCCAAGCACAGTTATGTCCATCTAGAAGCAGGTTCGCGGAGAGCGCAACCCACTGTCCAGCATCCTCTGGCGAAGGCGACTGGCAATTCCAGGGTTGCGCCTGCGGCACAAACGCGGTGGGATCCGAGAAGCCGTATTCATCCAGGCGAATTCTCTGCAGTCTATGTTGTTCTGCGAAGCGTTTCACTTCCGGGAGCGATTGGTTCCAATCCACATTCGAATCATTGACCAGCGTGTAGGCAGGGCGTCCCAGGCTTAGCGAGTTGATAAAAGGAAAATAGTAAGGATACGCGCGCACCGCCGTGAATGCGCAGCTGGCTGCCAGCGCCGCGGCCACCACTCCTCCCAGCGACAAGCCGCCCCGCTCAGCGAGCATCCGCGGCACCGGCGCAAGCAGCATGATCAGCAGCACCAGCGGCACACTGAAATGGCGGATGCTGAAATCGAGCGGGCTGAGCATGCAGAAGCCTGTAAACACGAGCAAACTCACCCATAGAACCCGCCAGTGCGTTGCCACCTGGACAGGGATCACCGGATCAGCGGTTCCGCGTCCCCACTTGCGTCTTATTGCAATCAGCGGAGACCAGAACAATAAAATTAAGAGTGCCAGAGGCGATTTCAGAGCAAAGACCACAGGAAAATAGAACCACACCCCATGCGGATAGGCTTGCCCCAGAATAAATGTTGGCCGTTTGCTGGTGAGCAGCACCCAAAACACTCCGCGAAAATACTGCAGAGGAGGCAGAAGCGCGCGGCGAAAAAAAAGCGCCAGCGGGCCAGTTCCTAGCCGGTAGAGCGCGTTCGTTGGCTGATGCCAGGAAAAGATCAGGTAGAAAATGTAAACAATCAGGGCCGCGCCCAGGATGCCCAGGAGCGTCGCCCGCCGGCGCGGTCGCCGCCAATCGCGCGCCTCGCTTTTGTCCGCGGGCTGGCCGGGAACCCCGCGCCATCGCAGGCTCAGCACAAATGCCACGAACGCAATGAATAGAATCCCTGCCGTAAACTTCGATAGCAACGCCCCTGCAAGATTTAGCGCAAAGACCAGAACATTCTTCCAGCTCGGCTCGGCCCACACCCCAGCAAATGTCCACAGCGCCAGCAGCGAAAACAACGCAATGGCGATGTCCGTGTGCACAACCGGCCCAAAAGCGAGAAACGCTGGCATGCTCACAAACAAACTAAGGCAAAGCAGCCCGCCCCACGGCCCTCCCAGCCGCCTCGCCAAAATGTAGAGTGTGCATCCCAGCAAAAGCGTCACGATCAGCATGGGCAACCGAGCCCACTTGAGCATGGCCTTGGGATCATTCCACCTCTCGAGCACCCATTCCCCGAACACCCACTGCCCCATGTATGCCGGAAAAAACCTTTCGCTGATCGTCCAGGAGACGTGGCTATAGTCCGCGCGCACTCCCCGTAGGACCAATGGAATCGCCGCCAGCACCTTGGGCAGCGGCGGGTGCTCCGGATTCATCCGCAGGTCAAGCCTCTGCAGGTAACTGACCCCGGCACCGATGTGCGACACTTCATCCACAGTGACGGACTCGCGCCGAGCCGCGCCGCCCGCCAGCACCGCCAGCAGCGCCAAAAGCATTACCGCCAGCAGCGCGCTGAAGATGCCTCGTGATTTATCTTCTGCACCCATTTCCACTTCTTCCCAAGACCTAACCCCCCCCGTCCAGTTCGACAATCATAAACCCGTTTCGGACGCGTTCTTGAGACCTGTTCACGCCCGTTCTCGGAGCGGCCAGAGAGTTCGTTTCGACATTTCGAGTCGCAGTCGCCGCCTTCTGGCTCGATTAAAGGCTTGACAAGCGCGCAATACACGCGATAGAGGTGCTGCCCACGGGGGCGTGTTGCGCGTTTTCTTCTCATCATGAATGTAATGTGGGAAGTCCTTTGCGGGAGGTGAGTCATGAGACAACGTCCGGGACTTTTGGCCTTCCTCGGGGTGTTCGTTCTTGGCCTTTGTGTTAAGCCGTCCTTCCCCCAGGCCACTGCGACACAAGCACAACTGAACGGTGCTGTCCGCGATCAGAGCGGCGGCGCGGTAGCCAATTCTTCCATCACGCTGCGGGAGGTGGACACCAACAGCATCTATACGGCTACATCCAACGCAGATGGGCTCTACACCTTTGCGATCGTGCCGCCGGGAAAATACGAACTGACGGCGGAGGCCAGAGGCTTTGGGAAGTACACACAAACGGGGATTGTGCTAAGCGTCGCACAAGTTGCCACGATTGATATCACCCTCAAGGTAGCGCAGGCCGGCGAGAAAGTTGTGGTCACCTCGGAAACTCCCGTGATTGAGCCCACGCGCACAGAAATCAGTCAGGTGGTGGACACCCAGCAAATCAACGCCCTTCCCATAAGTGGCCGGCTGTTCACCGATTTCGCGCTGCTCAGCCCAAACGTTTCTGTGGGCCACACTAGCGCTCAGTCTCCTTTTACCGACCCCAACGTCATTCGCATTTCTTTCGGCGGCCAGCGCGACCTAAACAACGCAGTCACCGTCGATGGTGCCGACAACATCCTGGCCGCCAACGGCTCGCAGCGTGCCACGCCTTCGCAAGAAGCGGTCAGTGAATTCCGCGTGGTGAATAACGGCTTCGGAGCGGAATATGGGCGTGCGCTTGGTGGCATCGTCAATATTGTGACGAAGTCCGGCACTAACGAACTACACGGCTCCGTCTACGATTATCTGCAGAACAGCGCGACAAATACCCGGTCCCTCCTAACGCTGCCGGGTTTCAATACCTTCCGCCAGAACCAGTTTGGCGCCACCCTCGGCGGCCCGATAAAGAAGGACAAGACCTTCTACTTCGCTAACTACGAAGGCCAAAGAAGAGCGCAGTCCCCTACCTATCCGGGCTTGCTATTTGCGCCCGTGGACGCCAGTGTAGCGCCCTTCCTTCCGGCTGGCGTGATCACAAACCTAGACGCCATCAACGCCGTCAAGAAGGACATGGGCATCCCCGAAGAGAATTTGAGCGTCTTGAAGATCGCAGACACGGACAACGCCCTCCTCAAGATCGATCATCAGTTGAACAAGGACAATCGCCTTACCGTACGGTATTCCATTTTGGATGCCAGAAATTTGCATCAAATGGTCGGCGAGACTCTCGACGGAGGCGGCATCGGCCTGCCCAGCGCTGGACGCAACGGCCTTGCCCGCGACGAAGCCCTTGTCGGAACCTGGAATTCGCAAATTTCGCCCACTTTGGTGAATTCCTTCCTGGGACAGTGGGCGCGCCGCAATTACGGCTTCATCGGTGTTACCGGACAGCCCAACCTCGACGTTCCTAACCTTCTCGCCTTCGGCCACAACTTCGGCGCCTTCGAGCGCTACAACGAGAGCCGCATGCAGCTCTCCGACACCGTTTCCTCAATCAAGGGCAAGCATTATGCGAAATTTGGCCTGGACACCAATTACGTCCGCAATTTTGTCATCTGGCCGGGATTCACTCCTTCGCGCGACGTTTTCCCGAGCCTCGATGACTTGCTGGTCTCCGGCCCCTCGAATTGGAATACGGCTGCATGTCCTCCTCCGCTTCCTCCAGTCTTTACCGCTCCCTGCATAGCAGCCTTCTTCTGGGGCGCACCCATCGGAGCTGGTCCGTTTGATCCAACGAAGCCCTCCCCGCCCCTGGGCACGACGTGGCAAAACGCTTTCCGGCCCGACCAGGCTCACAATTTCTTCTTTACCCTGAACCACAGCTATTGGGGATTCTTCGCCCAGGACCAATGGCGCATCACGCCAAGATTCACTTTGAATTACGGCGCTAGGTACGACTTCGAGAGCGGGTTAGGCGCGGTCGTGAACGAGGATCATCACGACTTCGCTCCGAGAATCGGGCTGTCTTATTCTCCGGATCCAAAGACTGTGGTTCGCGCAGGATATGGCATGTTTTACGACCGCTATACGATGACGTTCTTCTTTGTTTCCGGGCCGCAGCGGCCGCCGGTCATTCCTGGCTTGCCCAGGAACACGAACCAGACCACCGGAACGTGGCTCTTGAACAGCATGTTCATACCGTTTCCCCTACTGGTTCCCTGCACACCCAACGCGGGTGGCTCCTGCAATCCCTTCAACTTCCCCAGTGCGTTACCACCGGGCACCGCGCCTCCGCCGGTGCTCGACACGGCCTTCGAAAATCTGATCACCTCCGGATCATTTCCCGCGAACGCGCTGTGGGCGCAGGGCGGGTCGGTAGTCGACAGAAACCAGCGCAATCCCTATAGCGAGCAATCCAGCCTCGAGATTGACCGCGAAATCGGCAAGGGACTCTCGGTAAGCGCTGGGTATCTGTTCGTGGCCGCTCACCATCTCAACCGGCCTATTGATCTGAACGTAGGACCGCACATCGGAACGCAAACGGGCACGAACAAAGACATTTATGCTTTCGCTCTGAACGTTCCCTCTTTTGGAAGTGCCGGGACGGCGCCAGGCGGCGCGGCTCCTGGCACCAACGGGATCTTCTACTACACCGACGCCAGCGGTAACTCCGTGCACCACGCCTTGACCCTTCAGGCCATGGAAAGGGCCGGTAAGTATTTTCGCCTGAACGCCAGCTACACCTTTGCCAAGACTCTCGACGACGGTAAGTTTCTCGTATTCGTCGATACGCCGCAGTCCAACGACCAGCGCAGCCTCGAGCGCGCCGTTTCCAACCAAAATGTGCGCCACCGCTTCATCGCCAACTTCGTGGCCGATGCGCCCGATAAGCCGTATGTCCGAAATTTCCAATTCAGCAGCATCGTTACCGTGCAATCGCCCCGCGGGTTCACCGTCTTCGCCGGCGCGGATTTCTGGAATACGGGCAACCCGGTGAATCCTCGCGTGGATCAGCTGGCACGTAACACGTACCTGGGCGGTCCCCTGCGCACCGTGGATATCCGCCTTTCCCGCATGATCCATCTCGGCGAGCCGAAGCAGTTGCAACTGTCGGTCGACTCTTTCAACCTTCTCAACCGCGCGAATGTCGATGAGGTCTTTACCACCTATGGCTTCTTCGATTTCCTTAACCCCGTAACCGGCCAGCCGCTTCCGGTGCCCAAACACTATAAAGATGGCCTCGGCAGCCCCTTCGATCCATCCTTCGGGGCTCCGCGCACCATGCTCAACCCCCGGCAGTTCCAGTTCGCTGCCAAGCTGGCCTTTTAGTCAGAGACCTGCTTTTCGCGCCAGGCTTCCACGCATGAAAACACGCTTGCAGACCGGATCGGTCACTGCACGATCGTTACGATTAGAGCCGAGCGGTGCGCCTTGTCGTGATAAATCACGTTCGTCGCCTTGTTCATGCGCGTGGCGCGCGCCTGTTCTTCGCCGGTATTCAGGTTGTGATCAGGGGAACAGACGAAACGAATCGTGGTAAATTCGGTTCGTAGACTTGATTGCCTTCATGACTGGGGGCGGACATGGTGCTTTGGTCCAGCATGCGGTTTTCCCTGCGCGTTCTTAGAAAACACTGGAAGCTGACATCGGTCGCAGTTTTTTCGCTGGCCATGGCCATGGCAGCGGGCACGACAGGGCTTAGCATTTTCAACGCACTTTTGCTGCGGCCTCCGGCGGCCCTCGCCCCGGACCAACTGCTGACCGTTTACAGCTCGACGCCATCAGAGCAATTCAGCGGCTTTTGCTATGACGACTACACGTCCTATCGTGACAAAAACGCGGTCTTCTCCAGTTTGATGGCCTTTCCCTATTCCATCTCGCTGACCCCCATCGTGTACGAGCATCGCACCAAATCCGGACTGAGCAACGCGGTATCGGATACCTATTTCTCCGTCCTCGGTGTCCCGCCATTGCACGGACGAGTGTTCATACGCGGCGATGATGACAAGCCGTCGACTCTCGCTGTTTTGAGCTATCCCTATTGGAAGTGGCTCGGAGCGGACCGGAACATCGTGGGGAAGACGGTGACCTTAGACAACGTCCCGCTTATGGTGATCGGAGTGATGCCGAAAAACTTTGTGGGGACGATTTTCAGTGACCTGCCCGATGTGTGGTATCCGTTGTCTACCGATGTAACGTCAAATCACCAAGGGCAAGCTTGGCGGACGGACCGCACGGTTCGCTCACTTCGAATGGTGGGACGACTGAAGCCGGGCGTCACGCGAGAACAGGCGCTTGCAAATCTTCAAACGATATCAAGCCAGCTCGCCTTAGCTTACCCGAAAACTAACAAAGATCGCGTCGCGCGTGTAACGGAAACGAGGATGCTCCCGGAAGACTCTGTATCGTCCGCAAAAATCATCTCAGCGGTCATTTTCGCCATCGTCGGTCTAGTGATCTTCGCAGCATGCTCAAACGTCGCGAACCTTCTTCTGGCCCTGGTGAGTGCGCGGCGCCACGAGATTCTCGTGCGCGCGGCGATGGGAGCGACTCGTACACAGTTGATTCGTGAAGTTCTCCTCGATAGCACGCTCATCGCGCTAGCGGGCGGCGTCCTCGGATTCTTTCTTGCATTCTTGGGACTCCGGCAATTAATGCAATCCAAGCCGTTCCTACCGGGCCTAGGCGCCTAGGCGCCCTTCCCTTGACGATTGATTTTCGTCCCGACATGACGGTCATGGCGCCAACCACGGCGTTGGTTTTTGCTGTTGGACTTGCGACCGGTTTGGTGCCGGGTTTGTACTCTTCCACGCCGAACTTGGCTGGCGCTCTTAGCGGGGAAATTGCGGTCGGCGGCACACGGCAAGGCAGAATCCGAAATGCATTGGTGGCGGCGCAAGTCGCAGTTTGTACCTTGGTGTTTATTGGGGTCGGCCTGTGCTTTCGAAGCCTGAACAATCTCCGGCACGTCAATTTGGGGTTCACCGAACGGAACATCGCCATTTTGACTGGCAATCCGCCGGATTCTCCGAAGACCAGGGAAGAAAGCTTTACGCCAAAATGCGCGAGACGGCTTTGCAAATGTACGGAGTCGAATCCGTCACGCTATCCAGTGACATTCCTGTAAGCCAAAATGACGGCAATGTTGAACAAATTCATATAGCGGATTCCTTGACGCCCGGTGGAAGCGCAGAAGGCACGCGGTTCTGCATGGTTGACGAAAATTACTTTTGCGCGTTGGGAATTCCGTTGCTGACGGGACGCCTCTTTACCTCGGCCGATACGCCCAAAAGCCCGGAAGTCATTATCGTGAATCATTGGATGGCGGAAAAATATTGGCTCGGGCAGAATCCCATTGGCAAAACGGTACAAATCGAAAACGGCCATCGTGTCGCAACCGTCGTAGGCGTCGTCGCCGACGGCAAGTACGACGATATTGACGAGCCACCACGCCCCTTTATGTATTTCGATTTAAATCAGCACTACCAATCCGCGGTTTATCTGTTGGCGCGCACCAAGGGAATGCCCCGTCGGTGGCTAAATCCTCTATCTGAGGCGCTACAGAAGGTTGCCCCTGGCCTTTTCTTTATGACCTTGACGATGGACGATTGGCTCGACTTCGCGCTTTTTGTCCCCAGAGTCACGCTGTTTTGCATTGTCGGGTTCGGCGGTTTGGCCTTTATGCTAGCGACCGTTGGCCTGCACGGCGCAGTTTTTTATTCCGTGAGCCAACGGAAAAAAGAGTTGGGCATCCGTGCTGCCCTTGGCGCGAGCCCTGGCGATTTGTGGAAAATGATCTTGCGGCAAACGAGTGTCGTCACAGCCACCGGAGTTTGTTTGGGCATGCTCGGCGGAGTCGTCGCGAGCGTACTGGTTCGATCTTTGTTATACGGAATCCATCCGGTAGAGTGGATCGTGTTCGCGGTGGTTGCGCTGACTATGGGACTTATGACCGTGGTCACGGCTTATTCAGCCGCACGCCCGTGGCTACACACGGATCCGCTCGAATCGGTCCGCCACGCTTGATGCTGAGCTAGGAAATCAGGGATATCACGGCACGATGGACACAATCAGCGCGGAAGGATGCGCCCTGTCGTGATAAATCACGTTCGTCGCTTTGTTCATCCGCGTGGCCCGCGCCTGTTCTTCGCCGGTGTTCAGGTTGCGGTCAAACCGCGGGAAATTGCTGCTGGAAACTTCCAGCCGTAGCTTATGTCCTGCCAAGAACACGTTGCTGGTGGCCCACAGATCCACGGTGATGTGATACGTCTCTCCCGGATTCGCCAATTCCGGCTTCTCTTGCGAATTGCGGTAGCGCAGTCGCAGGATTCCTTCCGTCAAGTTCTGCGCAAACCCGTCTGGCCAAACATCTACAAGCTTTCCGGCAAAATCTGTGTCCACCGCCGAGCTGCTCGCGTATAAGTCGAGCGAGACCGGCCCGCTTACCTCGGTATCCTTCGCGAACGCCGCCGTTGTGTACACCAGAACGTCTTTGCGCTCCTCGGCCGGCCTCTGGTCCTGCGGCCCGATTCCTGTCGGCAGCGCCTGACAGCACAAAGGCCCCCCGATTGTCGGCACCGCGTCACTTGGATCGTAAATATACTGGTCGGCCTTCTCTTCCGCAGCCACGATCGTGTTGAGCGTACCATTCCCGCCCAAACCATTCGCGGCTCCCGCGGAATGCAGGTAATACCGCGTGCTTTTCGCGCGTGCCAGCGGCCAGTCGTCTTCGTCGCGCCACTCATTCTTCCCCATGACGAAAATCCTTACCGGCTTCTCTTTCTCGACCCCATTGGCCTCGCCTTTTAGCAGCCAGTCGTACCAACGCAGCATCACATCCTCGTCATCCAGCTGCAGTTTTTCTCCAAAGTCCACTGCGCCAACTTTTCTCCCGCCGCCCGCGTGCCCCCCGACCGTGACCTCCAGTCTTTGGCCGCGCCGCGCCGCCTCCGTTCCCGCTTCCGTTTTCATTCGAATGTAGTTCCGCAGCGTTCCGCCGAGAAAAATGTCATACCACGCGCCAATTCCAAAAACCGGCACCTGGATATCCGCGTAGTGGTCTTCAATCGAAATTTGTTTCCAGTAATTGTCATAGTTCGGATTCGCCAGCCAATCCGTGAAATACGTCGCGATATCCGTCGAAGAAGGCGGTTCTAGCACCGGGTAGGAAAGCAGCGGCAAGACCTTGCTGCCTTCCAGCGGTTTTATATTTTTCTCCGAGCGCCGCCGCATCGTGTCGAGCGCCAGTCCAGAGGACCACGACTCATTGAACCATTGTTCAAATGCGCCGCCCTGGTAGGTCCACCCATCGTGATAGTTCGACGCCGTCACCGTGGGACAAATCCCCGCCAGGTGCGGCGGTTTGGAAATCGCCGCGAGGTACTGGGTCGCGCCCACGTAGGAGCCGCCAAACATCCCGACTTTTCCATTCGAATCCGGCAGCGCCGCCGCCCACTCCACCGTGTCGTAGCCGTCCAGCGATTCGTTCTTGAAGGGATACCATTCTCCTTCAGACGTGAACCGCCCGCGCACATCCTGCGCCACCACTACGTACCCGCGGGTCGCTGCTCGCAACCCAAAGTTTAGGATTCCCGTCTTGTCATACGGCGTGCGCACGAGCAATACGGGAAATTTTCCGTCGGCTTTTGGTCGGTAAATATCGGCTCGCAGCGTCACACCGTCGCGCATCTTCGCAGGGATATTGCGTTGCACCGTCACTTCATATTTCTCCGTGTCCGCTTGACTTTCTGGCGCGAGCTGCGACGCTATAGCCGCAAAAAAGAAAGCAACCACAACTCTTTTCTTGACCACGCTTGAGATTCTTTCTCGTATTTGCCGCATGAACTCCCTCCCGCATACCTCACATTTTCTTCGTGAGTTTCGCAGCCTAGGTTGTCTGTCACGCTCTGTCAAGACAAGCCCACCCGTACAAGCCCACCCGTACGTCGTCCCCGCCCTCAAAAGGGTTTCTAAATTTAACAAAGTTACCGTTCCCCCGTCCCTCGAAAAAATGCCTGTTTCTGTTGGATTTTGACTGCTTACGGCTTAAGTATCTCCTGAGAATTCTTCTAGAAAAGTTTGAGGTGATTCTTCCCCGCTTGCTTCGTCTTTCGCTTTAGTCCCGGATCGAGGTTCAACCGCTCCTTGAGCAGCCTCCGGTTGACGGCCATCAGGAGGACCTCCCGAGCGGTCTGTGGTGCGTTACACGTCCGGGCGGGAGACCTAGATGTTTACCGCTCGCAGGAGCGTTCTGACCGTCGTCCTACTCTTGTCGGCAAGTTTCTGCAGCCCGCTCGCATTTTCGCAATCGGCGCAGTTCCTGAATCTGGAGGCGCGTCCTCTCCATCTTCCCCGTCCTTCCTTGCCCTCTACTGCATGCGCGACGAATTCAGCTCGATCCCTGGCGGTGGCCCGTGGAGAGGCCTTCGCCAGCGACACGGCACTTTCGTCTTGTGATCATTCGTTGTCCAGAACTTCCGCTCCCCTACCGGTAGCCCCCTGCAATCTATCAACGCAAGCGACCAGCCCGTGCTCTGCGTCGCCGGACTCCGTGCGCGACGACCTCAACACCATGGGAAAGCAAGGACACACGATCCTTCGCGCGCGCGACAAAGTTCTCGAAATCTTGCAAGCCGAAAACGCCTGCAGCGCCTGGTATCGCACCAAGGATTCCGATCCCGCTGCTAGTTTTCGAACACTCACTTTCGCACTCGACCGCGAGGGGGAAGTCTATATCCGGAAATTCCCTGAGTCCGGTGGCGTGGAACTGATCCACAATCCCTACGTTGCCCGCGTACTGCAAGGCGCGGGACCTAACTCCACCGTCACCATCAATCCACACGGCGCGTTTTTTCTGCCGGTGGCGACCGTTCTGCGAGGCGTTCTGGACGGTGGACCAGTTGAGTTTAGCGGTGCCCGTGCGATCCAGGTTGGGCCATATGCCGGCGGCTCCTTCCGCGCCCAGGTACTCGCGCTTCTGCATGAATTCGGCCACGTGATTGATCTTCTGCCGCAGGATCAGGACGACTACGAAGGCAGATCCAGGCAGAACACTTTGGACGTGCTGCACGTTTGCCGCGTCGAAGTGGAGTCCAAGGAATTGCCGCGCACGTTTCTGGCTTCACGCTGATATAACGAACTCGCCAAGCGTGCGGGGCTTTCTCCCGTATGCGACTCGAAACGCAAACAGGATGAAATAATCTGCCGGCGGGGCCTCACTATTCTGTCGATCTCAAGTCATAGGAACTGGCCTCTTTTCTTACCCCGTGCCTCCGGCCCTTTCCCATGGGTTCGTGGGTCTATAGGCGGAGCCATTTCTTGAGAGAGTTATTTCTCGGCCCATCCTTAGCCTCACGCTACGCGAGCAATTGCCTGCTCTTTTTTTGCGCTTTGACGGGACGGCAGCTGCACGCCCCGGGGGAGCCGCGGCCGCCCGCTAGCCTGTGTGGCGCCGTGGCAGAAGGTGCGCGAACAGAGCAAAGATTCCGTAGTAAAACGCTGCGTTCCCTATGATGGCAATGCGCAGGAACCAGCCAAACGTCCACGCCAGCGACCCGTGCGTGTCGGGCATAATGAGTTCGGCGATTTTCAATCCTGGCGACAGCAGCACCAGCAGCGGCATCGGAACTTGCGGCTCAAGGGCCACAGCAACGGCCAGCGCCAGAAAGCCCGCCAGCAGGCCTAGCCCTCCAAGAAGCACGTTGCGAAGGAGTCGGTTTTGCAGCATCACGTTCCATTTTAGGGTGGTTCCTTTTTCTCTCACCAACGGAACTGGGCCCGGTTGCTCTCTGCGAAACTCCCCAATTCCGCGAAACTGCAAATGTTAGGGAGGCGGCGGCGCGAAGCGTCCCCGTTCATCCCCGTTCCTAAAGGATTCCTGAACGCCTGCTAACCCTGCTGTGGGAAGATGAGTCCTACACTAGTTAGCTCTGCGGAGGCCCATGAAACTCACGCGTACACTCGTCTTCGCGTTTGTACTTCCTGCCGGAATACTATCCTTGTTGCTCGCGCGCACGCTGGGACGGCTCGCCGCACAGGACCAATCCTCGAAGAAGTACTCGCAAACGCCGACCATCGAGGAATATCAGCCCAAATCCACACTGGTCACCAAAGAGCACAAGATCGAGCGCGCGAAATTCCCGTTCATTGACATTCACAGCCATCACTGGAATCCCACGCCCGAGCACGTCGATCAGCTCGTGAAAGAAATGGACACCATCAACCTTCGCGTGATTGTGAATCTCAGTGGTGGCACCGGAGATCAATTGCGCCAAACCGTCGCCGCCATGAAAGGCCGTTACCCCGACCGCTTCGTGGTCTTCGCCAATCTGAATTACGACGACCTGAACACGCCTGGCTACGGAAAGCGTGCGGCAGCCAGGCTCGAGCAGGACGTCAAGAATGGCGCTCAAGGCCTGAAAATCTTCAAGAACTTCGGCATGGACGTGAAGTACTCTAACGGCGAGCGCGTCCACGTGGACGATCCCGAATTTGATCCCGTCTGGCAGAAGTGCGCTGAGCTTGGCATTCCCGTGCTCATTCACACCGCGGAGCCGTCGCCCTTTTTCGATCCCTGGGACTATCACAACGAGCGCTGGCTCGAGCTGAAGCAATTTCCGCAACGCGCGCGGCCGCCGGAAAAATATGCGCCATTTGAAACGCTGGTTGCCGAGCGCAACCATCTCTTCGCTAAGCATCCGAAAACCAATTTCATCGCTGCGCACCTGGCGTTTTACGGCAACGATCTCGAACGCCTCGGGAAAACTCTCGACTCCCTGCCGAACATGTACGTGGACATCGCCGCGGTGCTTGCCGAACTCGGCCGCCAGCCCTATTCCGCCCACGATTTCCTGATAAAGTATCAGGATCGCGTGCTGATGGGCAAAGACATCTACGACGTGAACGAATACAAGTGGTATTTCCGCGCGCTCGAAACCCGCGACGAATATTTCGAGTATTACCGCCCGCGCCATGCCTTCTGGCGCATTTACGGTTTCCAAGTGCCCGACGAAGTGTTGAAAAAAATCTATTACAAGAACGCATTGAAACTCGTGCTGGGAATTGACCGGAAGGCATTCCCGGATTAACTCGACGGAAAGGGTCCAGGGCGGATTTGGTTTTTTCCATCTCTCCAGGAGGACTTCTATGCAGATGGGACTGCTTCTCCAAGACCTGAAATACGCGGCCCGGCTGCTAGGTAAGGCGCCGGCGTTTACGGCCGTGGCCGTGCTCTCGCTGACGCTGGGCATCGGCGCGAACACGACGATTTTCACGCTGGCCAAGGCGTTTTTTCTGGAATCCGTACCTGTAAAGGATCCGGCGCGCGTCGTCAGTCTTTATTCGAACGCGCAGAGCCGCAAGGGCCCGCCGCAGGAATACCTCCCGACGCCCTACCTCAACGCCGTGGACTACCGCGAAAAGACGAACGTGTTTGCGGGATCCTCCATCGCCATTTTCACAGGCGTCAAATTTGTAATTTCTGGCAAGAAAACGCAGCAGCTCTTCGCCGAGTTGGTGAATGGAAATTTCTTTGACGTACTCGGCGTGCAGCCGTTTCTTGGCCGTGGATTTTCGCAAGCGGAGGACGCCTCGCCGAGTCCAGTGGCAGTGGTGAGCTACGCTTTGTGGAACACGCAATTTGGCGCTGACCCGGGTATTCTCGGCCGAACGATCCAACTGAATCAGTTGGACTTTACCGTAATTGGCGTAGCGCCTCGCGAATTGCACAACGTCGGTAACCTGGGCAACCCCGACCTGTGGATTTCCGTCTCCATGCGCGATCAGATGCTCGACGGCGTGCAAAAGCAGTGGCTCTATGACCGCGGATTCCGGATGGCCGCGATGGTGGCGCGGCTCAAGCCGGGAGTGAACGTCAAACAAGCACAAATCGCCGTGCGCGCGCTGGCCGATGAGCTCGAGAAAGAGTATCCGAAGCAAAATGGTGGCCGCAGCGAAATGCTGGTGCCCATCAACGAAACTACGATTCCGCCGCAATTGCACAGTGTGTTTGCGAAGGCCGGCGCTTTGATGATGTTGATTGTCAGTCTGGTGCTGCTCATCGCCTGCGCCAACGTCGCGAATTTGCTGCTGGCGCGCGCCACGCAACGGCAGCGCGAAATCGCCGTGCGCTTGGCCATGGGCGCGGGACGCATGCGTTTGATCCTCCAGTTGCTCACCGAGAGCCTGATGCTGGCGCTCCTCGGAGGCGCGTTTGGAATTCTGCTCGGCTTCTGGGGCAAAAGCGTGCTCGCTTCGCTTCTGCCGCCGGGCCTCGCACGCAACTTGAATCTCAGCTTGGATGGCCGCGTGCTCATTTACACGCTCGGTCTGGCTCTGGTCGCCACGATTCTTTTCGGCCTGGTCCCGGCGCTGCAGGCCTCGCGCATGGATCGCATGGCCGCGCTGAAGGATCGCACCAACGCGCCGGGAGGCAGCGCGCGCTGGTACGGCCTTCGCGGCGTCCTGGTCATGGTGCAGGTGGCGCTTTCGCTGGTGGCGCTCGCGGGCGCCGGACTATTCATCCACAGTTTGCGCAACGCGCAGCAAATCGATCCGGGCTTTGAGGTAAAGCACGAACTCATCATGTTCGTGAACCTTGGCGCCGCACAATATCCGCAAGCCCAGGGGGAAACTTTTCATCGCGACGTCGTCGAACGCCTGCAGACGTTACCCGTAGTCGCCGGCGCGAGCATCGCCGATTCCGCGCCCTTCACCGGAGGCCTGCAACGAACTACATTCACCGACGGCGTGGACATTACCGATCCGCGCAACGGCAAGCTGACACCTCTGATCGCGATCACTCCTGGATTCTTCCGCACCGCAGGCATCTCGTTGCTCAGCGGCCGTGCGTTCACCGACCAGGACAACGAAAACGGCGCGATGGTCGCAGTCGTCAACAAGGCCATGGCGGAGAATTTCTGGCCCGGCCAAGACCCCATCGGCAAGCACATTCATTTTCTCGGCGAGAGCTGGGACATCGCTGTCGTCGGTGAAGTGAACACCGTCAAGTACCTGACACTGGGCGAACCTCCGCAAGCACTCGTTTATGTGCCGCTGAAACAACACTACGCGCCGGCCGTGACCGTGTATGTGCGCACCAAGGACGATCCGGAGAAAGCGCTGGCCAGCATCCGTAGCACGGTGCAATCAATGGTTCCAACGGTTCCGCTGACCAACGTGCAGACCGTGGAACAGACGATGGTGCAGTCGCTGACCGCCCCGCGCATCGGCGCCGAACTGCTCGGCACGTTCGGCCTGCTCGCGTTGATTCTTGCCGCTATCGGAACGTATGGCGTGATGTCGTATTCGGTCACCCAGCGCACGCAGGAAATCGGCATCCGCCTGTCGCTTGGCGCGCAGGCGCGTGACGTTCGCCAGTTGATCCTCGCGAGCGGTTTGGCCATGGTGTCGACCGGCGTCGCGGCCGGGCTGGGATTTTCGACCTTGCTCGCTCGGGCGATGAACAGCTTGCTTTTCGGCATCGGCTCGTTCGACGCGCCGAGCTTCCTGGCTACCGCGACGCTGCTCGTTTTTGTAGCCATGGCGGCGTGCTGGATTCCGGCGCAGCGTGCCATGCGCATCGATCCGCTGATCGCCCTTCGATACGAATAACCGTCTGCTCGCGAGTGGTCCGTCAGCCAAACGCGCTAGGACAGGATAAAGCTAGTTTGCCTGCGCGGGCCCAGCCTGCCGAAAAGGAGCGAAGAGCGATTTCTCACGTTTGTTCGAAACGTCGGAACTCCTGAGGGCTAGGCGGATTTTTTGGCGGTGGCGGCGGTAGCTTTGGCGGTGAAGCCGAGTTGGCTCTGGCCGTTTTCGAGCGCAGGCTCAGCGGCCGCGGGCGCGAGCATGCCTTGCAGCGCATCGTGCGTTTTTTCCAGCAGCTTGTCGGATTCGCCGTAGCTCTGGGCGGCGTTTTTCAAATGCGTGCCTAGAATTCCGAATTTCTCGGTGAATTTGTCGACCTGCTTTTCGAGGCCGGAAAGGCTTCCCAGCAGACGCCCGACATTTTCCTCGGTTTGCATTCCGCGCAGCCCCATGGCAATCACGCAAAGATGGGCGTAGAGCGTATTGGGAGAAACGGCGATGACCTGCTTTTCGCGGCAGTAGGCGTCCAAGGGCTGGCCTTTGGCGTCGGCGGTCATGAGAAGTTCGTAGTAAACGCTTTCGGAGGGGACAAACATGAGCGCGAGATCGAGCGTGCCTTCCTCGGGAACGATGTATTTTTTGGCGATGGCGTCGGCATGGCCTTTCACCGCCGTGGCCAAGGCGCGCCGTGCTTCGTCGCCTTCCGTGGCGATGCGGCGGTAGGCGTCGAGCGGAAATTTGGAATCGATGGCCATCAGTTTTTTGTCGCGGAGAAAAATGACCGCGTCTGCAGCTTCGCCGCTGGAGAAGCGGTACTGCGTGGCGTAGAGGCCGGAAGGCAAAGAATCTTCAAGAAGACGCTCGAGAGTGATTTCGCCGAGCGAGCCGCGCGACTTCGCTCCACCCAGGATGCCTTCGATGGTCTGGGCGGCCTGCGACCATTGCACGCCGGCCTGGTGCACTTCGCCGAGCTGCCGCTGGATTTGGCTGATTTGATCGCGCGCGTTCTTGAGTTCCTCGGTCATGCGGGCTTGCGCGTCCGTGGCCAGTTGGCCGGTAATCTGGGCGGAGTTCTTGACGGCTTCCTGCAGGGCCGGGGTAAAGCTGTCGAGCCGTTGGGCAACGCCTTTGGCGATGGCTTCCAGCTGGCCGGTGCTCTTGGCTTGGGCCGTGGCCATGGTCTGCAGGTCGCGCCGCAATTCGTTCATCTGGGATTCGAGAGCTTCGTTTTTTTGGCGGCTTTGCAGACTCTGCAAAGCCAACCAGAGGACTGCCAGGGCCACCATGATCGCTACGCCGATGAGGACTCCAGTCATTGGTTCTCCAAGGTCATGACGGGAAACGGTTCCTTTACTCTAGCAGAGGTCGAAAGTCGAAGGTTGAAAGTTGAAAAAGAAAAACAAAGGGAGCCGGAGGCGATTAAGAGGTCGAAGGTCGAGAATTGAAAAGGGAAACAGGGAAACGCAGATCGAAAAGTTAGATGGCCAAAAGTCAAAAGAGCCGTAGAGAAAAAAGCGTGGCTGCGAGGAGGATTCTGAGAAGGGAGAAGGCCCTGCTCAGCAGATCCTTCTTCGCGTTTAATTGTACACCTTGGCTCTGAATTCTTGCTACCAGTTCAGCTTCAGTGCGAACTGGAACTGGCGCGCGTCGTAGCTAGCGGTCGGCTGACCGGCGAAGCACGTCGTACCAGCGAGCGGGTCGCAAAGCTGGTTGACGGCCGCGACGTTCAGGCGGTTGAAGAGGTTGAAGGCATCGGCGATGATGTCCAACTTGACGCGCTCGCCAAAGGGGATGGCCTTCGAGAGACGCATATCCCACTGGAAGAAATTGGGCATGAGAAAGCGGTCGCGGCCGAGATTGCCCACGCAGCCTGCGGGCGGGGCAATGAACGGGACCGTGAAGGCGCTGCCGCTATTGGTTAAGCAGACATTCGCGGGAACAAAGACGACCCCGGGAATGAATGTCGAAGTCGTTCCGCTGCCGCTCGCGGTAATGGAAGGACGAGCCTGGGACGCGCCAAGATCCAGGCGCGTGTCCTCGCCGGTGATGACATTGAACGGCCGGCCGGAGGAAAACTCCACGATGGGCGAAAGCGTAAAGTCGCCAAAGAAGCGCTTGAAGAACCCGTCACCGGACTTGCCGCTGGGCGATTGCAGAACGGCGCTGGTCACCCAGCGATGGCGCTGGTCGTTCACGGAGTTGGCCCGCTCGAGTTTGGGGAAGCGGCTGTCTTGCGGTTCGAGCGGCGACTGCAGATCCGTCGAGTCGTCAATCGAATGAGAGAAGGTATAGCTGGACAGCAGCTCGAAACCCTTCGAGAAGCGCTTCGAGAGATTGAAGGTTAGAGCGTTATACGAAGAATTGCCATCGGAGAGCTGCGCGTCGACGCTGTTCCAAGGCACAGGAGCGCCGAAGCCAACGGGGTAGCCGGCGGCCTGGGCAAGGGCTTGTTGCACGCCGTACCCACAGGTGAACGGATTGGAGCCCGCGCACTGGGGCGAAGCCAAGCCTACGCCGGTGGCAAACGACGGGTTTGGTCCGGAACGACGGAAGAAATTAAAGAATGCGGGCGTGCCTACAAAACCAACGAGGGCGGGGCCGGGTCCGGGGCAGTTCGGCACAGCAAAGCCCTGGCCCAGCGCGCCCGGCGCAAGCAGGAAAATGCTGCCAGAGCCCACGTTGACGCACGAATTGGGTGCGCCGCTGGGTACGACCACAGTGAGCGGATTGCTTACGCTGAGTCCGGAAGCGGCGGCATTAAACGCATTTTGTGCCAGCAGTTGGGGATCTGTGGAATTGATGTCCACCGGACGGTTCAGATGCAAACCGCGGGTCCACTGGTACGCAAGGCTGAATTTCCAGGAGGCTGCAAGTTCGCGCTCAATGGTGAGATTCGCCTGATGCGCGTAGGCGTAGACGAAGTTCTTTGAGAGCGGAAGTGTAAACGGCAAAATCGGCAGCGGGAATCCTGCTTGTAGGTACGCTTGATTGGCGAAGATGGAACCGGAAGCGAGTGGATCGAAACGCTGCTGATTGGGCAAGTAAAACATGTTGGGCAGCGCGTTCAACACACCTTGGAAGATGGAAGAGCCATTCAGGTTGGCGGGAGTGTCCAAGCCGCTCCCGCAAACTGTTGTGACTAGGCCGCAAGCCGATGGCGTCCCGCCTGTGGAGAGCAGTTGCACGGAGCGGCCACCATCGGCGGTCGCAGAGTCGAACGCGGTGGCCAGAAGCGGATGGTCATAGAACATGCCGTAGCCAGCGCGAACGACCGTCTTGCCCTTTCCCGAGGGATCCCAGGCTAAGCCGAAGCGGGGACCCACATTGTTGTAATCGCGCGGAATGCCTTCGACGACGCCGAGGGCCTTTTCCGCAGCCGCGTTCACAGCCGTGGCTGGTGCGAAGAGCCTGGTGAGTTCTACGTCATAACGCACGCCGTAATTGACGGTGAGATGGCGGTTCAAGCGCCAACTATCCTGAGCAAAGAAACCCATGGGGATGTTATTGAAAGGGTTGTTGGAATTTCCAATGCCCTGGATGTAAGAAGTGGGAACTCCCAGGCCGTAAGATTGCAAGGCAGTTGTGCCAGGCAGCGCGGTGACGCCAGGAACATTGTCAGGAAAACCGAAGGTCGATGCGGCGAAGCCGCCAAAATTCACGTCGCCACCGAAGTCGAGTTCGAAGATCTGCGCCTTTTTGGAGCGCAGCTGGATGAGGTTGTAATCGCCGCCGATTTTGAAAGTGTGGCCGCCGCGAACGAGCGTCAGATGGTCCGTGAATTCGAAGCGGCGCTCGATGCGGTCCACGGTGGAGTAGGGCTCTCGCCCAAAATAAGCAAACCCGGGGATGTTGACGCCGATGTCGGAGCCGCCTGGAAGCGGAGAGTACCCAAAGTGCAAGCCGCGGCGCGCGATTTGCGCGCGGAATTGGTTGAAGATTTTGTCGGTGACGATGGTGTCGTGCTGGAAGGCGACGTTTAAGTCCCGGGACTGGTTGTAGCCGGCGCGGGAGCCTGAATTTTGACCAAAGACTTGGTTCTGCGAAGTGGAAGGAAGACCGGTGACGAGCGATGGAGACGCGCCCACGCGCACAAAGGAAGTATTGTGATTGCCCCAGCGCTGATCGAGGCGTGCGGACCAAAGGCTAGTCTTCTCCCTAACCGGATAATTCCCGCGGATGGAATTCAGGCCGACGTAGGATGCCGGCAGCGGCGCAACATACACGCCAAATTGCGAACAAGCAGCACCGTTGTTTACCGCCTGGCTGGCGGGGCAGGCCACGGGGATCGGGAATTGGGCTCCCGGTGTAGCCGTTAATGGAATGCCATGCTGTTGATAGAAGCCGTTGGCGACCGCGCCAAAATCGAAGCGGTTTAGCGCAACGCTGGAAGCCGAACCCATGAAGACGGCGTAACTCGCGGCTAGCTGTGCGAGTTGCGGGTTACCGGTAGCCTGGGAAGCTGCGAACAGAGCATTCACGGCTGTGGCTTGGTCTGGAGTCAATTGCACGGTAATCCCGCCGGCAGCGGGAGGCAATGTCACCGGGACCATCCCGAAATTGCCGATGCCGATGCTGGAAAATCCGGTTTCCTCGCGTTGCGTGTATTCGTAAGAGAAGAAGTAGAAGCTCTTGTCTTTCTTCAAGGGCCCGCCGAACGTCAGCCCGCTCTGCGTGCGGGTGTAGGCCTGTTTGACGGGATCAAGGGCGCCGGTGACCGGATCGATTTCGCCGGAAAAGGCGTTGCGCGCCTGAAACGCTTTGTTACGGAGGTAGCCAAAAGCGTCGCCGTGGAACTCATTGCCGCCGCTTTTGGTGATGATGTTGACAACGCCGCCGGTAGCGCGTCCGTACTCCGCATTGTAGTTGCTCAGGATAAGCTGAAATTCTTGCACGCCTTCCTGGGAAATGGTGGAGCGAATGCCGTTGACGGAGTTGTCCCCGGCGTCCGCGCCGTCGACGCTGACCATGTTGCCGCGGGCGCGCGCGCCGCCGATGCTCAGACCGCTATTGGGCGCGGGACCGATGGTGGGAGAAACGTCGCGGGTGGTCTGCGAATTCGTTAGCGTAAAGTTGATGTAGTTGCGACCATTGATGGGCAAGTTCTCGATGCGTCGCTGTTCGACGGTGTCCGAGACTTCCGTTTTGGTGGTCTCGATCGGAGCCGTTTCCGCTGAGACGGTCACCGATTGCGTCATGCCCTTGAGTTCCAGGTGCGGGTCAAACGTGGCGCTCTCGCCAACCGTCAGCACCACCGAGGCGTTTTCATAGAGGGCAAGGTTGGCGCCGCCGCCCACGGTCATCTTGTACTGGCCAGGAGGAATGCCCACGAGGTTGTAACGGCCGTTGTCGTCGCTGACCGCGGTTCGCGTTGCGCCTGTGGCGGCGTTGGTCAACGTGACCTTGGCATCCTTAATGGCGAGATTGTGAGGATCGAGAACTGTTCCTGAAAGCGAAGCCGTATTGACTTGCGCCGAAGAGATTGCGGTATTCCCGAGTACCAACAAAATGAACAACACTCCTGTGAATATTGGCCGCCATGCGGCTAAAGCACACACCCCCTGCCTGCGTTGCATGAGTCTTCCTCCTGTGGCCTCAGAGAATCTACCGCTACCCCTAGCGGTGGCGGGCTGGCCTGCCGCTTTGCACCTGAAACAATTGAATACAGGGCTTTTACTGCAATGTAGCCCGGCTTTCAACTGAAAACTTCTTACTACCATGTCTTGGAAGTCATGCTTCTCGTTGGCGGAGGAGCATGACGCCATTGCGGGCTTCTGGCAAGCGACAAGACGAGAAATGACCCCGAATCGAGGCAATGTCGCTTTTTGTCGTTCTTGGGAGTCATCGCAACGTAGCTACTGTGTCGAGCAAGCAGCAGATCGCAGCAGCAGGCCAAAAAAGTCTGGTGCGCGGACCTAAAATCACCTACCTAGGTAACCTAGGTTCCTCCACGTTCTTCCCCTTTAGTCCTGCCGCTGAAACACGCCCAGCCTGTGACATTCCTAGCGCCGGCGACTCAAGAACCGAAATGGCTAAGGACAGAGCGAGTAAGGCCGAGGTATGCGCGCATTGGTTGATGCCAGAATCCTGCCGATTGCCTGAAAAACATTGTGACAGACCTCCCTGAGGGACCTCTCGATAGCCGGTTATTGTACTAAAAGCGGACTGGAGGGCGCGGAGCCCGGCAAAGGTCACCTCTCAAAAGCAACAAGAGAAAGGAGGCGCGTTAGGAGAAATCTAGAGTTGAAGGTGGCGTTGGACTAACTTGCGGAGCCTTTCACGGTCTTCGTCGCCCATGTGCACGAATTCGACGCCGGTACCATCCTGGCCGATATTGCGAACCACGGCGGTGAAATTGATCTTGCGAAGGCCGGCGCGCACTTCGAGTTTAATCGAGTCGCCCACGGTGAGTTTTTGGGAAGACTCGAGATAAGCGCCGCCCAGACTGATGGTCTTGACGCGGGCCAGACCGGCAGGCGTTCCTGCAATCTGAGCGCGCAGCGGCGATTCCAGTGGCACACGCACGTAGCGGCGCGGAATGAGGTATCCGGAGCTGGATTGAGCGGGCGCGCCGAACGCGGCGGCGGCTTGCTTGAACGAGGGGCGATTTTCGACTAGCGCGAGGGCATCTTCAGCCGCGGCACGCAAGCCCGCAGGTTCTGCATAGGCGAGGCCCTCGCGCTTTTCCACAAGAGTGCGAAGGAGTTCGGCGGCGTCCGCAGAGCGCATACGCCCCAACGCTTCGATGGCCTTAATGCGGACAAACTGGTCGCGCAAAACCTCGTGCTCGCCTGCGGCAATTTCCAGGAGCTGCGAAACCGCAGTGGTTTCCTGTGCCAATCCGATTTGGTCGATCATCATGGGCACGACCATGGGGTGAGCATCAGCAAGAATTGCTGAAAAAACGAAGGCCGCGCTCTGCGCCGAGCCGAAGTTGGCAGGGCGCGCAAGCTCGCTCACCGCCAAATCCTGAAGGTTCCATTCCCAGCTCCCGATGGCACGCGCGAGGCCGCGGAGCAATCGCTCAGGATCGGCGGCGGCCAGCAGCTTGATGGCAGCAGTCACGCGCTGGCGCCGGGCCTCATACAACCGCGTCTCGAGCAAGTTGAGGACGGGCACGCCGATCGTTCGCAGCAGGCGGGCCATCGCCTGCAGCATCTCTGCGCCGCGGGGTTCGGTCATTAGCAGCGTCAAGCGGTCCAACAAACGCTCCGGATCACGCTGGAGGAGCCGGGGGAGGACCGGGTCCAGCGGCCGTTTGGCCAGAGAAGCGTCGACCAGCAAGTACCAGCGATCTTGCGCAACGAGCCGGTTCGCAAGGGCGCTCATATGCTCGTGCTCTTGGTCCCGCGGCGCACCTTCGAGGCTTGTAAGGATGGACTCGAACCCGGCATAGTCAGCGCGATTCACGGCAATGCGCCCGAGAGCTTCCACAAGCGCAGCGAGCAGCGCCGCAGTTTCCGGCGCGGTTTCCGACTGAAGAGCTTTCATGGCGTTGCGACTGAAGTCTTCCGGCAGCTGGTTCGGCCACAGGGACTCCAAAATGGGGACCAGCTCATTAAGTCCGGCAGCGACCGAGCGCCTCGCCGAACCGTCAGGAACTTCCAGGCAGCGCAAATAATTCAGCACGATGTTTCGCGCTTCGCGGCGCGGAGCGTCCGCGCCAGCATCGACGAGTTGGCCGAGAGTCTGCCGCAGGGCTGTCACAGGAACACACCAGACTTCCGACCCGCGCACGACCGCGGATTTTTCTCGCGGGGGCAATTCCAGCCAGAAACGGGTGATCAGCTGCTCGCGATAGGTGTCCGTGGCCCAAGTGACCGCCAAAGAGGAAAGGTGTTGCGAGGCGTGGGGACCGCTGTACGCGCCGGATTCCACGACTACGTCTGCCAGACGATAAAAAGCCGGACTTATCCCAGGAGGGGTCAGCGAACCACTCGCAAACTCCGCGCTCAAGAATTCCAGAATGATGTTCTCAGAGAGACGCAGCAGGTAAGGAAGCGGCTGCTCGCCATCGCGCGGAGCATATTGCGACACGGAGTGAAGCAGCATGCGCACGCTCTCCCGGCTAGCCTCTTCCATGGCGCCGTGGATCGCGCGCGCCGCTTCTTCCGGAGAGAGGCCGCGCGCGGTCTCGAGCGGTGGAGTGAGGCGCGCCAGCAGGCGAAGCGTGGCCGTCAGATCATCAAAGTCCGGCGCTTTGATCGGCGAATCGCTGGTTTCGCGAGGGCCGTGGCCGCCATAAGCCACCAAGGCGCCAATCAGGCTCGCCAAGACGGTGTCCACTTTGCGCTCGGTTTGTGTATTGACTGAAATGCCTTCCACTCGGTTCTCCACCAGCCGGGCTGGCCACCACGGGGTGCCGGCATCGCTTGCCGCTTCCTCCGATTTTAGCAGTGACTCCCTCATGAGTCGCGCCAAACTGTCAAGTTCGCCGACATGGAATTTTCTGGAGAAGACCAGGGACCAGATGCCCACACGCTGCAAATCCGCGGCTAGCAGTTGCATCTCTCCGCGGGCATCCGGCAGATGGCCATTCCCGACGTTGGGAACCACGATTCCGCCGCGTTCCACTCGAATTTCGAGTCCCTCCAAGGACTCTGTGATTTGGCGCAAGGAATCGTACGCACTGTCGAGGCTATCCAGCCGGCACGGGTGATTCTTTTCGTAGAGGCGTTCGGAACGCAGGAGCAGATGAAAGTGGCGAAGCGCGCGATGGACCTCGATCGCTTTATGATCCGAGCCCGCCGAGAAAGAGGTGGATAGGGGAGTTACGACGCCAGGCACGGCGGCTTTGGAAATATCGCCAGCAGCCGGCTTGGACTGCGCTCCGCGCTCCCCGTCATTAGTTAGCAATGTGACCCGAAATGCCAAAGACGGCTCCTGATTGCTTCGCTGTGGCTGGCTTCGTTCCCCGTTTTTTGGGATTGGGGCAAGGGTAGTTTCTACCCGATGAAGCCGGACACGCCTTACCCCCGTACTCAAGCAACTGTCTCTCCTGATTGCAGAACAGCTAAGTTCTTTAGATTCATGGGAGAAGAACGAAAGTTTCAGTGCCGAGAAGCCAGTACATGTAACGAATTGTTACACTTTAGGTAGGCAGCTCTGCGTGCGTCTTCCGCCTAGAAATGCTTAGAATAAACGTAGCTTGGCCAAGGCCAGAGCTTTCATTTTTGCCGTAGCGTCTCGTTAATGGGGACTGTGCCACCTTCGCTGGCCTGTACCGTCCGCTTCGCGATTTCGTACCCATCGAGCTTGAGAGTTATCGTGTGTATCCCCGAAGGTATCTGCACACGCGAAGGCGTGAACTGCCCGGTGGAGTTTCCGTCCACAATGATTTCTGCGCCCTTGGGATTGCTGTTGACCTGCGCCCAGGCGACTCGGGTAGCGGACCTTTCCGTCAGCTCGACATTGAGCGGCGTCTGGATATCCTTCACTTGAATGCTTCCGGAGTAGGGTTCGTAGCCCTGGAGTCTCAAGACCAGGTTGTATTGCCCCGGCGCGAGCGGCAGGACGACGGGAGTTTGCCCCGACTGTTTAGCGCCGTTGATGAACACATCGGCTTCCGGCGGCTGCGTGCTGATGAAAATGCCTTTGGCGAGCGGTTCGAGGTTGAGCTTCTGGTCCTGCGCCTCGTCGCCTTTGACCTGCAAGGCGGTTTGGAGAGGCTGATAACCTTCTTTTTGTACTTCCAGACTGTAGCGCTGCGGATTGAGATTGTTGAAGCTGCAAGGCGTCTCGCACTTGCCCAAGACATGGCCCGCCGACCCGTGGAGAACGGCGGTTGCAGCGATCACGTCGGTGACCACGTGAATGGCGCCCCGGCCTGCGGCCGGAACCGGATGGCTGCTGTCATCAGCGCCGTTCGCCTTGCTTACGGCTGTATCGTCGTATTCGATATGATCGATGACGTGCACGCTCGGCGGCGCATTGCGCAGGAACTTCAAGAGTTCGCCGTGCTCGGAGGGGCGGAGTTTGCCGGCCAGGGTCAACGTGTTGCCGGCACCTTGAACTTTCGCGCGTCCAGCAAATCCTTTCTCAGAAATGGCTTCTTCGATGCGGCCTTTGTATTCCACCGCTTTGGGAGCGAGGGAATTTTCCGCTTTCTTTGGAACGGCTTTTTCCGGAGCCGGATCTACCGCTTTTGGCTCAGCGACAGCATCCCCCGCGCCTGATGCAGGCTCATTGGAACTCTGCGAGGCATCGCTGGAGCTAGAATTTGCAGCGGAATGGTCAGAAGCCGCTTCCGTTGCGGGTCCTGCGGAAGTGGCTGAACGGGATTCCTTGACCTGGGCGCTATGCAAAGCGCGCGCCGCCTCAAAGACGGGCTTGATCTTGTTTGCGCCATAGATGATGCCGCCAATCAAAAGCAGCGCCGCGAAAATGGTGCCCACGACGCTTTTCTTCTTGGGTGGCTCGACAGGAGGCGCCGTAAAAGTGCCGGTGCGGCGTACGACAGGAGTTTGTCCCGGCGAAGCCGCGCGTACGCTGAGGGAGCGAGCTGTCGCTATGAAGGTAGGGTCATCTCCCGCCGATCCATGCCCTGCCGGGCCCTGGCCGTCCGCATTGCCAGACACCACAGTCGCCGCGGGAGAACCACCACCCATAACCATGGTCAAATTCGGGTTGCCCCCAGCGACGCTCTGTGCGCGGTAATTGCGCAAATCTTCCAGCATCTCGCGGCAGGTTTGATAGCGCTGCTCCGGCTCTTTTGCCAGGGCCTTCATCACTACGGTACTTATGCCAGGATGGATGGACGGATCGATTTGCCGCGGCGGGACAGGAATTTCATTGACAATTTTATAGATGACCGTGGTGATGTTCTGGCCGGGGAAGGGCTTTTCGCCGGTCAGCATTTCGTAGAGCATGACGCCCAGCGAAAAAATGTCGCTGCGGCCGTCCACCGCGCGCCCCTTCACCTGCTCGGGAGACATGTAGCTGGGCGTGCCCATGACGTGCGAGGTTTGCTGGGTGCCGCCGAACTGAAGAATCTTGGCAGTGCCGAAGTCCGTGATCTTGACGGTGTCGTCGGCGGTCAGCATCAGGTTGGCGGGCTTGATGTCGCGGTGAACAACGTTGCGTTCATGGGCGTACTGCAACGCGCTGCAGGTCTGGTCCATGATGCGCAGCGTGCGGGGCAGGGGAAAGGAATGTCCGCCATCCAAAAGAGCTTGCAGGCTCTTGCCTTCCACCAACTCCATGGTGATGTAGTAGAGGCCGTCTTCTTCGCCGGCGTCGTAGACCACCACGATGTTGGGATGGGTGAGCAAACCGGCGGCGCGTGCTTCTGTCTGAAACCGCGCCACTAGCTCCGCGTGTTTAAGCCCAGTGCCTTCTTCGCTAAGCCGGATGGTTTTTACCGCGACCGTGCGACCAATGACCGGATCCACGGCCTTGTACACAATACCCATAGCGCCGCGGCCCACTTCGCCGACGACCTCGTATCTTCCGGCTTTTGTTACCGTTTCCATCTTCGAGCGGGCGCCTGCTGGAGACCGGCACCGCACAAATTCCCCGAATTCGCCCGGGCAGACCGCACCCCGTCAGGGCTAAGGGTCTACGCTGCCGGACCTTGGTATTTTCTTTCGCCTGACGTTCTTCTCGTGGACACGTCTCCGCGGGCACCCGGGCGCCCTACTTTGCACAGTACCCACCGGAATTTCTGCCGGTCAACGCTACTGGGGTACCAGTGTTTCGGACTCGATACTTGGCTGTTTGGGCGGGCGAGAAGATCGCGTGGAAAACAGTTCCGTAACGAAATGGAGGCTTTGCTCGAGGGGCGTAGGAGTTGCGCTAGTCGCTGTAGCCGTGGGAGTCCTTGTCCACGGCTACTTTACCAGCGAAGGAGCGGTAGACAAACGTGAAGTAGCCTGCGGCTAGGATCATGCCGAGGACCCACCAGACGAGCCCAATCTTGAGGCCATAGGTGCCTGCCTTGGCGTTGCCAGCGGTCAGGGAGTACAGGGGATTCCGGGCGGGCAGAGCACCAGGGGATAAACGCCGAAGACCACGCTGGTCAGCATGCCAGTCAAATAGGCGCAAGAGGCAAAGAAGGCTCTGCGTTCGTCGCGTTTTCGCATCTCAAAAGAACCCCCGCGAGCCCGGCCACGGCAAGCAAAGGAAAGACAAAGCCCCACGGCCAGGTGGAGAAATTTGCCAGGATTTGAGGCTGCACGCGGAAAGTTACGGGGGTTACTAGCGCCGTTAGCACCACCACGCCCCAACACGTCTGGGCGGCCAATTTTCCAGCGCGCGAGCTCACCTCGCCGCTCGCTTTCATTTGTACCCAGAGTCCGCCGTGCATCACCAGCGCGAGCAAGGCCAGGATGCCGACAAGAATCGTGTACCAATCCAAGATGACGGTTTCCTCTCCCCGTTGGAAATTGGTCCACAGCGGCTCGAAGAAAAAGCCGCTGGCATCGAGCGGCGCTGGGCTCGGGTTCCGCCGGGATCGGGGTTGCCGATTCGCTCTGGGAAGCTCTTGTGGCCGACGATTTGTCCGAAACCGAAGCGCGCTCCCGCTTCTGGCTCATCAATAGCGGTGGGTTGTTGCATTCCGAGCGCACGGATTTGTCCGAAGAGCAGCGGCGATACGCCCAGCCGGCGGATCGTGTTGCCAATTTTCCGCGGACCCTCGAAAACCATCGGATTGACCTGAGCGATGTGATTCACAAAATCGACGCGACCATTCTCATCGGCTTATTGACTCTGCCGGGCGCATTCACGGAATCCATCGTTCACGAAATGGCGCGCAAGTGTGAGCGGCCGATCATCCTGCCGTTGTCCAACCCCACGTCGAAAGCAGAAGCCGTTCCCGAGGACCTGCTTCGCTGGACCGATGGGCGCGCGCTGATCGCCACGGGCTCTCCCTCTCCGGACGTCGCTTACAAAGGACGCAAAATGCGCATTTCGCGCGTGACTGACGGCATGTTTTTCGCGCATCCGATGTAGAGTCTTGGTGCATGGAAGACGTCAAGTCGGCCACCTAATTCGCCCGTCGTCAGGGCAGGAGAGGCGGCGCCATGGGTGGCCGGATGCGCCGGGTGAGGAATTGGGGCCTAAGCCCGGAGCGATCTTCGCGATGCGTAGACTCCGGAAGATGGTCGGCCAATATTCCTTGAGGAGGTTGGCACTCGCGGTGAACCCGAGCCGCACGCCGTAGCGGCGGAAAGTTTGCCCGCCCGTTTGTTCTTTCACCGGAAGATAGCTATTCGCCAGGCTCTCAGCGAAGATAGGCCCAAGCATCCCGGGCCAATTAACGCCTTCCGTTCCTGCATCCGTGCGAGTGACAACCAAACGGCTGAGGCCATAGCCCATCCGACGCCACGGGCTGCCGCGCAAGCTTACAAAGTATCGCGGGTCCCGGCGCAGCAGTGACGAAAACAGAAATGTCCTGAAGAAATCGGCCGACGTGGCGGTAGCCATCGACGAGCCGAAGCGCTTGCCGTATCCTTCCATTCCCTGGCCATAGCCTGGGAGGGAATCGCGTGCCTGGCCGATGCCTGCGCCAAGAGCGGAAGAAAGGAAGCGCGAGGGCGCCAGGCTCTTACCAGCAAAGAGTTCCCATTCTTGCCTGGTGCCGAGAGCACCCGGGCTTGCCGCCAAGTCCGGGAAGAAAATGGACCGCCGACCTAAAACTTGAAAGGTCGAATGGAAGCGGCTGTTGTGTTTCTGGCGAGTCTGCTCCTCCTTGGGTGCTGGCATTTCGGGAAGTTCCTTCGGCTTCGCTTCTTGCTGCGCTGCCACCGCTTCGCCGGTGAGAAGCAAAATCAGACCGAGTCGCAGAGCCCAGGAGCCGTAACACATTTAGTCATGCTAACACGCTGCGGATCTGCCGCATTGCTTCAAACGATGCCGCCGCTTTTGCGCAAAGCACAGGGGAACCCGACTCCCATGACAGATCCAACAGACGGCAGCACTGACGTTGGGCGCGCTCACGGAGAACATGTGTGACTTCTTGTTGCGAGTCGCAGTCTTCTCCTTTTGCCCGCAGGAACGGTTCAACTAGTGGATGAATTTCGACATCACTTGGGAATCGATTAACTTGAATTGCGTATGGGATATTTTCTCTGCCACAAGCACTCCGTCATCGCATAGCACTCGAACGCGGTCGCCAATGCTCACTGCTTTGATGAATTCCTTGAGTTCACGGCCCTCCTCGCAAGAATCTACCTGTAACGGGCGCCTGATTTTGGTCAGTCGCGCAACTTCAAATTGATCGTTTCCGCGACCATTCGTAACGGACGATACAATTCCGCACACGCCACGCCAACATCTGCCCGCTGTCCTTTTGCACCAATCCAGCGTCGCTGACAGCGGCAAGCTGATGGCTGAGGCTCCGCGCCTTTTCGACATTTTCTGTCTCCATTACTGCAGTTAGTTTCCCGTCAAGAAGGTATTCCGGGAGGCGGACGCCCGTCGTTGTCGCAAAGCAGGGAACAAGAGGCAACTGATTAGTGTGAATGCCGCTGGTGACTATACCCTCGGCACAATACAGGTGGTCCTTGAAGTCATGGTCGGCGGAGATGCCGACATTTATCCGACGGAGCCTGCAGACTTCCTTGGGGACTTGAGAGGCACGCAAGCATGAATAGTTGTTCCGCTCTGCACCTTCGATTCGGTAGAAAGCTGACCGCTCACTAGTTTCAACCGTTCCTTTATGCTGGTGCGTCCAAGCCCGTTCCCGGTGATTACCTCTTCAGGATTCTCGACGCGCCGAATGTGCGGGTAGCAGTTGTCCTCGCGAAGCGGAGGAGAACGCGTGCGTCGGCATCTCCAAACATTTCTGGAGAGGTTCGGCCTTCTTCGCTCTATTCAATGTAGTCTGCCCTAGCCTAGCGCAACGACCAGTACACGCACGACGTGTGATTCTTCGGAGGTACAGTAACGGGAAAATCTGGACCTTCGCTACTTTATTTAAAGGGAGTAAATCTTAATTATCGGAGACCTGTTGCGCGAAATCAGAGAGCAGAAAAAAATGTCGCAGGGAGACGTGGAGAAACGAACGGGGTTGCAGCGTTGCTATCTCTCACGGGTAGAGAATGGGCACACGGTCCCAGCAATCGAAACACTGGAGAAGATAGCTCGTGCGTTTGAGGTCCCTATGTACCAGCTTTTTTACGAGGGGGAGAAAGTACCGGAACCGCTTATCCCTACAAAGGATAGGAGGCACGAAACTGCATGGGGAAGCAGGGGAAAGGATGGACGTTTTTTGCGCAAGTTAATGGGCTTGCTAGGAAAAATGGACGAACGCGACCGACAGGTCTTGCTAGCGTTCGCTCACAAGGTAGGCGAACGCAAGAAAAAAGCCCGCTAGTTTCTGAGACCCTTCAGCAGCGCCTCACGCGCCACTCAATTGGCAGCAGCAACAGGTTGAGACAACAAGAAGGCTAGCTTCTTAACGTGGGCCACGTCGCTCGCTCTATCACTGCACGCGGTTGATTAGGCGTCTTCGAAAGATGCACGAAAGGCCACCGAGTCATTCAATCGAAAGCAAAAAACTGGTGGGGCTGGGGAGATTCGAACTCCCGACACGCAGTTTAGGAAACTGCTGCTCTATCCATCTGAGCTACAGCCCCGCTCCTTCATTGTAATACGGCCCGTGTCCCCGCAAACGGAGTAGATAAAGAGCTGGTAAGCGAGCGAGGGGACCTGCAAGGAACTTAAGACGTTATTGTAAGACGTAAGGTCCAGCCGTGAGCACGAGAGGTACGAGGTCAAACTCGCTTTTACCAGTCCGCGTACTTAGTTCCGTCGAGCGCTGTGCCTTGGGACTTGGAGTGCACGTCGAAAACATTATTACCGCCCCCGGAGGTGGAATCCGGATCGTCTTGGACGGACTGCAAATTCCACTCCGCCCGCCCTGTCATAGGGTCCACGGGGATGCGGCGCAAGAAGCGGACTTTGCGGTCGGAACCCGCTCCGATCTGAACCCCTTTCACAAGCGTTTCCAAGTCCGGGGGATACCCTTCGCTGCCCACTTCCACACGAATGAGGTTGCGATCTGAATAGTCCTTGTAACGATCGATGGCGTCGCGAATCTCGCGCAAGGCTTTATGAAGCTGCGCTTCCTTGGTCCTGACCACGGTCATGCGAACCACCGGCAAGGCGGCAGTGGCAAGTACCAAAAGGATGGACGTCGCGATAATCAGCTCGAGAAGAGTGATGCCTCTTTCGACCCTCTTATGGACGCGACGCGGTGACGCGACTTGCCTTTTCACACGAAAACCGTGTGCCGGCGAATGGGCAATCAAATTGGTCATAAAGTTCACCGCTTTAGGATAACGCAACTCCACAAGGAGATGCACGAGAGTCACGAATATCCATTCTCTCTCAGGGCTGTACACTGCTCCGTAGCGTCCAAAACCTCCGAGCGAATCACTGAAGCGGTAACGCCGGCTATGTTATTATGCAGTTTCTCCGTCCAAACTATCCCTTCCCCACAGGAGGTCCCTTATGGGAAGTACACTCCGCATTGCGTTCATTGTTGTCGGTGTTTTGGCCGTTCTGGTGCTCATCGCCCCGTTCCTGATTCCCGTCAACCAGTTCCGCCCCACCATTGAAGAAAAAGCTTCCGCGGCTCTGGGACGCAAAGTGCAGCTTGGAAACCTCAGCCTCTCGCTCCTCAGTGGCTCGCTATCCGCCGAAAACCTCTCCATTGGCGATGATCCCAAGTTCAGCTCTTCGCCTTTTCTCACCGCCAAAGCTCTGAAAGTAGGCGTCGAGCTCATGCCGCTGATTTTTTCCAAGACCCTAAACATTACGGGCATCACCATTGACACGCCGCAGGTCACGCTGTTGCATAATCCTGCCGAGGAGTGGAATTTCTCTTCACTCGGCGGCTCAGCAGCAAAAGCGCAAGCCAAGCAGGCTCCTGCCGGAAAGACGTCGACTGCCGCCGACCTGTCGATCAAGAAGCTTGAGCTGAAGAACGGAAAGATCATCGTAGGCGGGACGGGCTCCAGAAAGCGCAGTACCTACGACGATCTCAATATCACCGCTTCCGACTTCTCGATGATTGCGAAGTTTCCTGTCGCCGTCACAGCAGTCCTGCCGGACGGCGGCAAGTTCAAACTCGAGGGCACGGCCGGCCCCGTGGACCAAGAAGACACCTCGCTCACTCCGCTCAATGCCAAGCTTACGATTAACTCGTTGAATCTTGCTTCGACCGGCTTCCTGGATTCCTCGGCGGGTCTCGGCGGCATTATCGATTTGGACGGCACCGTAGCTTCGAGCAGGGGACAAGCGGAAACCAAAGGGGACGCAAAACTTTCTAAAGCTCTTCTGGTTGCGGGCGGCTCGCCTGCGGGCGTTCCCGTCACCATCAACTTCGGCACCAAATACAATCTCCGCAAAAACGCAGGAGTGCTGAACCCGTCCGTTCTGAAAATAGGCAACGCTGCCGCACATCTCGGCGGGACGTACGATACCTCAGGGGAGGAGACTGTCGTCAAAATCAATCTCGACGCCAAGGACATGCCGGCAAAAGATTTGGAGGCATTTCTTCCTGCGCTCGGCATCAATCTGCCTAAAGGCGCCTCGCTTGCGGCCGGCACGCTGAATTCCGATCTCAACATCACCGGTCCCACGAACAAGCTCGTTATTACAGGCAACGTCGGCCTGTTCCATGGAAAGCTGGCTGGTTTTGATCTTGGCTCGAAAATGTCCGAGGTTACTGCCCTTACGGGAATCAAGACGGGCAGCGATCTTTTGATCGACAAACTCACGTCGGACGTGCGCATGGCGCCCGAGGGATTGAAGGCCGACAATTTCATTGCGGTTCTTCCACAGCTCGGCAATCTCACCGGCGCGGGCACGGCTGATGCCAAGAACAACCTGGATTTTAAAATGGTGGCAACACTCAATAGTTCGCAAGCCGCGAGCAACGGCGCATCAGCTGGCACCGGTGGAGGCCTCAGCGGTCTTTTGGGCAAAGTTACCGGCGGTGGGTGCAAGAGCGGCTTGAGCGTCCCATTCCAGATCAAGGGCACCACGGCCGATCCCAAATTTGTTCCGGATGTTGGCAGGCTGGCGGCTGACATGTTCAAGTCGAAACTGGGTTGCATGGGAGCCGGAAGCACGACCGCGGGTGCGGGGTCGCAAGCGAACCCCAACGCGGCGCCTGCGAATCCGGTCGACGCGCTCACGGGGCTCTTCAAAAAGAAAAAACCATAGGGCGTTTCTCATCGCTTTGTCTTGACTCTATAGAAACTTCGCACTAGCCTCATGCGTCTACCCGATAGGTCTCGGTGTCCTTCAAAGTTTTGCAGCTAGGGGATTCGCATGCGCTTAAAACTGTTCCGTAGATGTGCGTTCGCACTGTGCATGGTCACTTCCTTATTGCTCCTGGTCCGCCTGCCGCTGGTTCGTGCACAGGGCGGTGAGCCGCAATACTTCGCCATTCGCGGCGCAAAAGTCGTGCCCGTCTCCGGACCGCCTATCGAAGACGCGACCATTGTCGTTTCTCGCGGCATCATCACCGCGGTCGCGAAAGACGCGGCCATCCCGCCCGAAGCCCGCGTGATCGACGGAAAAGACCTGACCGTCTACCCCGGACTCGTGGATGCCTTTGCCGATGTCGGCATTCCCGCTGCGCCACCTTCCGGCGGGGAAGGCGGTGGCCCGCGCCGGTCGCAGGAACAAGCGCGCGGTCCGCAAGATCGTCCCGCTTCCACTCCCTGGCGCAGCGGCGCCGACGAAGTCAATCTCAGTGACAAGCGCATTGAAAGCTGGCGCAACGGCGGCTTCACCACTGTGATTTGCGCTCCGAAAGGCGGTTTCTTTCCGGGGGAGGCCGCGGTTCTGAACCTCGCAGGAGAACGTGCCGGGGATCTCGTCGTCAAATCGCCTGTTGCCATTCCTCTTTCGTTCCAGACGTCCGGGGGCTTTGGCGGCGGCTTCCCGGATTCTCTTCTCGGCGTGCTGGCCTATATTCACCAGGTCTGGCTCGACACGGATTGGAGCATAAAGGCACAGGCCCTTTACGAAAAGAATCCCCGCGGCGTGGCTCGGCCTCGCTATGACCGCACCGAAGCGACCCTTGCGGAGGCACTCGAGAACCACGCGCTGGTCCTCATTCCGGCGAATAACACCGTGCAGCTCCGCCGCGCGATTGAGCTCATTGAACGCTGGCAGGTCAAGGGCGCCATTTACGGCGGCCAGATGGGTTACGAAGTCGCTCCGGAAATTGCAGCAAAGAAACTTCCCGTGCTGGTTGATTTGAAGTGGCCGGACGCGGAGAAAGACGCCGATCCGGAATCCAAGCCATCACTGCGCACGCTGCGGTTCCGCGACCGCTCGCCTTCTACGCCGGCGGCGCTCGCCAAGGCGGGGGTGAAGTTCGCCTTTTATTCTAGCAGTATTACGGCTCCGAAAAACATTCTCAAGGCAGCCAAGAAGTCTATTGACGCGGGGCTTTCTCCTGATGTTGCGCTACGCGCGTTCACACTTTCCGCAGCAAAGATTTTTGGCGTGGCCGACCGCCTGGGCTCCATCGAGAACGGCAAAATTGCGAATCTCGTGGTAACCGACGGCGATCTTTTCGGGGAAAAAACCAAAATCAAAATGGCTTTCGTGGACGGCCGCCTGTTTGAAGCGCACGAACCCGAGAAACCCAAGGATCCGTCGGAGGGAGACATCACTGGAAAATGGAAGCTGTCCTACACCACCCCGGAAGGCCCTGAAGAATCCACCGCCGACCTCATGATGGACAAGGACGGCACGATTTCCGGCACGATCACCAGCCATCGTGGCACCGCCAACATCATCAGCGGCTACCTCAGCGCCGACAAATTCAGCCTCACCAGCAACATCGTTCTCGACCAGGGCCCCACCGACGTCATGTTCACCGGCACCTTTGACGGCAATTCGTTGAAAGGCTCCATCACCGTGCTGGGCATGTCGCTCGATTTCACCGGCGTCAAACCCGGTAATGCTGCATCTACCACGGCCGCCCTCGGAGGTGCGCAATGAGAACTCCTGGCGTGCACAGTCTAAGCCGAACTCTTTCTGGATTCCTTTGCGTCCTTTACCTCCCTTTTTCCGTTTCTGCAGCAACTCCACCCGACGCTGCACCGGTTATCCTGATTCAAAACGCTACCGTACTAACCGTTTCTCACGGAACGATCGAGCATGGTTCCATCCTTATTAGGGATGGAAAAATCGCCGAAATCGGGCAATCCATCAAAGCTCCGGCAGGCGCCCAGGTCATCGACGCTTCGCGGCAGTTCGTGATTCCCGGAATTATCGATTGCCATTCGCACATTGCCGCTGAGGCCATCAATGAAGGCAGCGTCTCGGTTTCCTCGATGGTGAATATGGAGGAAGTTCTCGATCCCGACGACATAGACATCTATCGCGATCTTGCCGGCGGCGTCACTTCCGCCAACATTCTTCACGGCTCCGCCAATTCCATCGGCGGGCAGACCTTGGTGATCAAGCTCCGCTGGGGTCAGCCTGCCTCAAAGCTTCCGTTTGAAGGCGCTATGCCCGGCATCAAGTTCGCCCTCGGTGAGAACCGCAAGCGCTCCAACTTCAGCATTCCCGGCCAGCCTCGGCGTTATCCCGCCACTCGCATGGGCGTCGAAGAAACCATTCGTGCCGCGTTCAGCGAGGCCCGCGATTACAAGAAGGCTTGGGACGATTACAACAAGCGCGTTGCCGCGGGCGAAAAAAATCTCATTCCGCCGCGCCGCGATCTGAAACTCGAGCCCCTTGTCGAAGTACTCGAAGGCAAGCGCTACGTGCACTCGCATTGCTACCGCGAAGACGAAATCCTCATGCTTCTCCGAGTGGCCAAGGAATTCGGCTTCAAAGTCCGCCCCTTTCAGCACGTCCTCGAAGGGTACAAAGTCGCCGATGAGCTCGCGTCGGCTGGCGTTGGTGCTTCCACGTTTTCCGACTGGTGGGCCTACAAAGTCGAAGCCTACGACGCCATCCCGTCCAACGCGGCGCTGATGACCCGTCGCGGCGTAATTGTTTCCATCAATTCGGATGATGCCGAAGAAGCCACGCACCTCAACCAGGAAGCGGCCAAGAGCATGAAGTACGGCAGCCTCTCGCACGACGAGGCGCTGAAACTGGTCACGTTGAATCCGGCGATTCAGCTTGGCATCGACAAGCGCGTCGGAAGCATCGACGTCGGCAAAGATGCCGACCTGGCAGTCTACAATCACGATCCGCTCAGCGCGTACGCTGTGGTCCAGAAAACGCTGATCGACGGCCGCGTCTATTTCGATCGCGAAAAAGATATTGCAAACCGCGCCGAAATCGAGAAAGAGAAGAAGGCGCTCACCGAGAAGCTGAAGCAAGCCGAGAAGAAACCGGAAGAAAAGAAGGCACCAGAAAAAAAGCCCGAAGAAAAGCCCAAGCCGCCTGCACCCACTCCAACTCCCACGGCCGCCCAAGGGGCGGCCACTCAAGGAGGTGTGCGGTGAGAAAAAGAAGTGCCACGCGTCTCCGCACGCCCCTTTACTTCTTCAACTTCCTTTGTTTTGTTTGCTTGTTTTCCGCCCCTGCTGCAGGCGCGCAATCGCAGCCGCCTTCCGTCTACGCGATCACACACGCCAAGATCTTCACGCTCGCGGGCTCTCCGATTGAAGACGGAACTTTGGTCATGCGCGACGGCAAGATTGCTGCGGTTGGCGCGGCCGTCGAAGTTCCCGCTGGCGCGCAAGTAATTGACGCCCAAGGGCTGCAAGTCTATCCGGGGCTGTTCGATGCCGTGACGCAAATGGGTCTGAGCGAAATCAGCGCGGTCAACGCCACCGTCGACTCTGCGGAAACCGGGAGCTACAATCCCGATGTCGTCGCCGCAACCGCTGTTTCGCCTTCGAGCGAGCACATTCCCGTCACCCGCGCTTCCGGCATCACCGAAGTGCTGGCCGTTCCTGCCAGCGGCGGGTTTGACTTTGGCGGCGGCCCGGGAACGCCCGGTGGCCAGGCTTCCGCGATTCATCTGGCTGGCTGGACCATCGATGAAATGCTAATCAAGAAGAGCGCCGCCATGGTGCTCAATTGGCCGCAAATCCAAACTGAAACTTTTGACTTCGCCACCTTCTCGCGCAGGGAAAAACCGTACACCGAAGCCAAGCAGGAATACGATAGGCAGGTCAAGGAACTCACCGATTGGCTGGATCGCGCCCGCCACTACGCGCAAGCGATGGAAAAGGGCTCCGTCTCGAAATATGATCGCGACCTGAAGCTCGAAGCTCTAGCCCCGGTCATTCGCGGCGAATTGCCCGTCCTGGTGTTCGCCAATCGCGCGCGGGACATTCGCAACGCCGTCGAATTCTGCGACAAGCAACGGTTGAAAATGATCCTAGCCGGAGGGGAAGAAGCCTACAAGGCGAAGGACGTCCTCCGCTCAAAGGATATCTCCGTCGTTCTTCGTCCCATGCTCTCCTTTCCTCCCGACGAGGACGATCCGTACGACCGCGAACTTACGCAGCCCGCCGAACTAGCGGCGGCCGGCGTGAAATTTGCCATCGCCAGCTTCGATAACTCCTTCGCGCGCCGTCTGGGACAAAATGCCGCCAACGCAGTCGCACATGGCCTTTCCTATGAGGAAGCACTACGCTCCGTCACCATTAATCCGGCCCAGATTTTGGGATTAGGGAGCCAGATTGGCACACTTGAGCAAGGCAAAATCGCCAACCTTATCGTTACCAACGGCGACCCACTGGAATTGACGACTGACGTGAAGTATTTGTTCATCAAAGGCCAGCTCACTCCGCTGGAAAACAAACACCGTCGCTTGTATGAGAAGTATTTGAACCGGCCGAAAGCCTCGAATTGAATAGCCGAAACTAGTGTCTCACCAGAGCATGCAGGCGTGGCGCCGCATCTACGAGGCTTGCTCCTGGCGCTCGCAAGTAAGCGTCAGCTCCTCGATCGCCACGTCGCTCCCTTTGGCGTTGAGGGTTGGACCTGTCCACTTGCTCGGCCAAGCACTGAAGAAGTTCCAACGCAGCTTCTCGTTTCCCTGGGAGTCCAGAAGCACGACGGACCCATTCTTCCTCACTAGGTTTCCTTGGATCACCTGTAAATGCCACTGATAGAGCTCCTGCGAGTCGGTGGTGCCCCATTTCAGAACAATATCCGGTAAGAAACCCTCCCCGCCAGCTTGCGAACCGAGGCCGGGTCGCCACCTTCACGATACTCAACGACCTCGACCTGCGAACCTAGGCCTGTACACTCCATGAACCCGGCCTGCCGGATACCATCAATCTCCACGTGGAACCGGAAATTCGAGTAAGGATCGACTCTCTGGCCCTTTGGCATGCTCTCCTCCCTTCCTGTACGCTTTGGCGATTTCACCGTTTTCAACCTGGCAACCGGTTCCTTAAGCTCCGATTGTGGGACAAATAGGGAATTCCTCCATTTTTCAGCAACTTTTTTGGGGCAAAGTGCGTTGTATAAAAAGAATCCCATGGGAACACTTAGGTCTCGTCGCCTTTACGTAGTCCATCTCCTAGGGCCTAGGCGCAGCGTTTCCTTGCTTGCTTCCTTCCCGCGCCCTACCCTGCTTGCGCCCAAGAGCCGGTGAAAATCGTGGAATAGTATGTCAACGCAGAGGGCGGCGGCCACGCACTGTCTAAGATCCGCACCCTTTCGCTGGAAGGCACATTTACCACGGACGACGGAAAATCCGGCACCTGCACACGGGATAGCAAAGTGCCAAATCGCTACTACATGGAATTGCTGGTGGGCCATCAAAAACTTTATTGAAGCCTACAACGGTAAGTCCGCCTGGAACCGGGATGCGATGGGAGAGCTCACAACATTGGTCGGCTCCGATGGCATGCAACTGGAGGCGGCGGCCCAGGATTACAACTCGCGGCTCGTGAATCCAAAGAAGGAAAAGATCGTGCTAGCCTTTGTGGGCAATGCGCATGTCCGCGGTAAAGATCCCTTCGAACTCGAGTTGACCAGTACGAATGACACAAAACGGCAAGTATTCTTCGATTAACAGAGCCACCTGATCGTGAAAGAAACTGCTACCGTGGCGGTGTGGAAGAAGAAATTCTTTGCGACGACTACCGAGCGTTGGAGGGTGTCAAGCTTCCGAACAAAATCGAATTGCACCGCGGCGATGCAAAGTACAACATTACTGTAACCCGCGCCATCATCAATGGCACGATCGGCGAGCGCGTTTTCGATTTCCCGATCAAGTCCCAGGTCAAACTGCCAGACGTCAAAGCCCTCTTCAAAGAAATTGACGACAATCAGAAGGTCATCGACAAAATCAAGGAAACTACGCCGGCACGGAAACAGAAGAAGAAACCGAATACGATGGCGACGGAAGAGTGAAGAAGCGCGAGACGCGTGAATCGACTTTCTTCTATTTGGACGGCGATGAAATCACCACACTGGTGAAAAAAGACGGCAAGCCCCTCAGCGGAAAAGAGCAGGAAAAGAAAACGAACGCGTCCAGAAGCGCATCGCGGAGCATCAGAAGCGGCAGGCCAAAAAGGAAGCCAAAAAGGAAAAAGCCAAGGAGCAAGGAAAGAACGAGGACAGAGATGAGCCGGGAATTGAGGTCTTTCTGCGAGCGTGCCAGTTCGTGAATCCGCGCCGCGAGCGCTTTCGTGGCCAGGACGTCCTGGTTTCCGATTTCGAGCCCAATCCCCGAGTTCAGGCCGCACAAGCTGGAAGAAAAAGTTGTCCAGAAACTCCGCGGCGTGGTTTGGATCGACGAGAAAGCCCCTGACGTCGCACGGCTGGAAGCGTACTTCTTTGGCGACGTGAAAATTGCAGGGGGTTTGCTCGCCAATTTACAAAAGGGAACCAGCTTTGTCTTCGAACAGGCCTTTATCAACAACGAAGTATGGCTGCCGACCTATATGGAAGCTCACATTGGCGCCCGGGTCTTGTTGCTCAAGGGTTTCAAGATGAGCTTCTCAACGCGCTACTCCGATTACAGAACATTCAATGTGGAAACGCTTTCGACCATCGCAAAACCTAGAGGCGCGGAGGCGGCTCCGGAAACTCCCATCAAGCCGCAATAGCCGCAGGGTAGCGTTTCACTCCGCAGGCACCGGCCGATCGAGTGTCTCTCGCACGCGTTGCGAGAGGGCTCGGGGAGTAAAAGGTTTCTGCAGGAAAAAGTGCCCTTCTTCGAGCGCACCGTTTTCCCCCATCACGTTGTACGTATAGCCCGACATGTAAAGCACACGAAGGTTCGGGTAAAGCGCCGTCAGATGTTTGGCTAGATCGTGACCGCTCATTCCCGGCATAACTACATCGGTCAAAAGCAGATGGATTTCCGAGCCGTGCCTTCCCGCCAGCCGCACGGCCTCCGCGGAATCTTCCGCTTCCATGACGGTGTAACCCTGCTCGGAAAGGACTATGCGGGCGAGTTCGCGCACTGCCGGTTCATCCTCGACAAGCAGGATCGTTTCCTTGCCCTTTCCGTTGACTGGCTCGGTCCACTCGACTTTCTGTTGAGCCTGCACGGGATGTTTCACGCGGGGCAAATACACCTGGAACGTAGCGCCTTTCCTCGGCTCACTGTTGACCCAGATGTGCCCGCCGCTCTGCTTGACGATGCCATATACCGTCGAAAGGCCCAGCCCTGTCCCGCGGCTGCTCTCCTTCGTCGTATAGAAAGGCTCAAAGATATGCGGGAGCGTGTCGGCGCTGATTCCCACGCCAGTATCCGTTACGCTGAGCATCACGTAAGGTCCGGGTTTAATAGGTGCCTGGTCGTGAGTAACAGCGGAGTCTAGTTCGACGTTCTTGGTCTCAATCCACAATTTGCCCCCGTCGGGCATGGCGTCGCGCGCGTTGACGATCAAGTTCAAAATTACCTGCTCAATTTGGCCCGGGTCCGCCTTCACCGCACCTAGGTTTTTATCGACCTGGGTTCTTATCTCGATGGTTTCACTCATCAGACGCCGCACCATCTTATCCATGTTCAGAACGATGCTGTTCAAGTCCAGCACCTTGGGTTTCAAGACTTGCTTGCGGCTGAACGCCAGCAGTTGCCGTACCAGGGTCACGGCCCGGTCGGCAGCGTCCGCGATTTGCTGAATGTTTCCGCGAAGCTCGGGATGCGCCGCCACGCGGCTCACAGTCAGCTCCACGTAGCCCTTGATGATGGTCAGCAGGTTATTGAAATCATGTGCCACTCCTCCGGCGAGCCGGCCCACCGCTTCCATTCGCCGCGCCTGCTGTAATTGGTTCTCCAGCAACCTCCTTTCCGTTATGTCGACGATAATCCCTTCCATCAACGGATGGCTTTCGCTTCCCGGCACGAAAACCGCATTATCGCTCACCCAAATGATCCGGCCGTCTTTGTGCCTGAGCCGGTACTCCGCCTGAAAACACCTGGCCTGCATGAAATTCTCTTCCGCGGCTTCGACGATCGGGTAGTCTTCTTCCCATACATGAAGAATCCAATTTTCTGCACCGGCCAGCCATTCCTCCTGGGTATAACCCAGAATCGTTTCCACCTGCGGGCTTACGTAATGCCATTTGCCGTGCACGCCCACTTCCGCGATATAACTGACCGCCGCTACTTGCTCTACGAACATTTTGTACTTGGCTTCGGTCTCGGAGTGCGCCCTCTCCGCTCTCACGCGGTCACTGATGTCCCGGGCAACGCACACGACCCCGCCCTGAGGCATCGCCGTAACCGCCATCTCCACGGGAATTCGCGAGCCGTCTTGCCGGCTCAGGGAAACTTGCTCCGACCATTTGCCCATCTGCTTCAGCGAGTTTCGAATATGATCTTCGAGCAGCGCGACGTCTCTCTCGTCATAGACTTCACGCCAACTCTTCCCTACCATTGTGGACGCCGGCTCAAATCCCATCATCTTCGCGAATGCCGAATTCACATAAAGGTGCTCGCCCTCCTTCCCCAGGATCGATATTCCGTCCACCGCAGAATCCATCGCCAGCGCGTGAATCATCGCTTCGTTTGCGCTTGTCGCCTCGCGGAATTGGCTGATTCCCAGCCGCGCCGCGAAACAAGCGATGGAAAGTCCGAGGAGCGAAAAACGAAGCAGCCGCCACTCCACTTGTAGCTGCGATACTTCGAAGAGGATGATCAACGGGGCCAGGGCCAGTGTGCCGTTGGTTACCAGGAGTTCGCTAAGGGACTTCCGCGGCACTTGCGGCCCGCTCCCCTCGCTGGTGCTCGGTTGCCATTGTGCGGCCCACAAAGCTCCTGCGAGAAAAGGCAAAGTCCACAGTAGGTCTCGCAGTGTCCCCGTCGGCGTTGACTGAACACTCTGCAGATGCTGGGCGATGACTGCGAACACCGTCACGAACGACAAATAAATGGCCAGGCCTCCGTAGAGTTTCCGCAGAAGTTGTTTCCGCGCCGTCAGAGCTCGAAAGCCGGCGAGCGCCGCGACCATCACATCTTCCAGGTTCTCCACGCGCATCTCCCGCAGGAACGCCGTGTGTTCGTCCAGCCGATGCGCAGGCAAGAAATAAAATTCCACAAAAATAAAAAAGAAGACGATGCCAATTTGAACGAAGTCGAGAATGGCTTCCACATCGATCCGCGAGGAATCCTTGCCCTGGTCCAAAAACAAGGCCATGGCGATGAGCACGTCCTCGAAGCCAAACAGAAATCGCACGCCAGAGGTCAGGGGAGGTTCGCTGTGTAGCACCACCTCGTGGTACATCCAACCGAGGTTCGCTATGCCCCACATTGAAATGCCCATTCCGGTAAGCAGCCAGAAGGGTCGGCTCAGGCCACGTCCGCGGCGGGACGCTCCAAAGGCCATGACCGCAGCAAAGCCGCAGGCAAAGATCTGCAGGAGGTTTGCAAGAAAGGATCCCGTCGTGGAAGTTCCCAGTGTCGCTGCTTCAAGAAGGTGCAGCGCGACAATGACAGCGGCAAGGATCAGGGGCTTCCGGCGCATACCTGGTCGCACTCTCGCGTTCGATTCTGAATTTCTCGCTTAAATTTATTTTATGAGGGCGGCGTGCGGCATTTATACACACCTTTAGCGGGTGTGCTCTGGCCGATACGGGGATGTGAATCGGTTCAAGCGCCAGCACGAGATAGTGCTATCGCAAGTTTGTAAGCTGTTGACTGGCTTTAGCGCCCTTCGAACGGGTAGCGGTCCTGTGCTTGTACGGCCGCGGCCACGCGCCGCCGCAGCGCGATGGTATTCACCGGCGTGCGCTTGGCAAAGCGCTTCAGCACCGCCATTTGTGTAGTGAGCATATCGCCTTCATGCACCGCGGCAATGGCCCGCCGCGCTTCGCGCTCGACGCGCTCCGCCGCATCGTTGATGAACACTTTCGCGGCATCAATCATCGTCTGCGACGCCGCTTCGCCCTTGCTCGCTGCAGATTTCTGCGCGCGCAGCAAACACGACTCCATGGCGTAGATCTCCATCACCACGTTCGAAAGCGCGCCGATTAATTCCTGCTCGTCGGCCAGTTTTTCGCGATATTTCTGAACCGCACCGCCTGCCGCCTGCAAAAACATTTTCTTTGCGTTCGCCACCACGCGCCCCTCATCGCCCAGCACGCCTTCAGGCGTCTCTTCAAATGACGGCCCCGCAAGAATTTCGTCGGCCAGTTTCATCGCCGCCGGAATCAGCGGCAACTGCCCGCCCATCGCGCGCTTCATCAACATCTGGATAATCAGCATGCGGTTGATTTCGTTCGTCCCCTCGAAAATGCGGTTGATCCGCGAATCGCGATACGCGCGGCATACCGGATACTCCTCGTGGAACCCGTAGCCGCCAAAAATCTGCACCGCTTCGTCCACCACGAAATCCAGCATTTCGCTGCCATACACCTTCGCAATCGAGCTTTCAATCGCGTACTCTTCGAGCACTTTCATCGTGTTCTGAATCTTATCGCCGGAGCCCGCGGCCGCGTGCATCGCCCCTTCGATATTCCCCGCCGAGCGGTACACCATCGACTCGACCGCGAGAATCTGGACGGCCATCTCCGCCAGCTTTTCCTTCATCATCCCGAAGTCGCCAATTTGCTTGCCAAACGCCCTGCGCTCCTTCGAGTACTTCGACGCCGTCGCCAGCACGTGTTTCGAACCGCCCACGCACGACGCGCCCAGCGTGAACCGTCCCGCATTCAAAATGTTGAACGCCACGATGTGCCCGCGCCCGATTTCGTGCAGCACGTTTTCCTTCGGCACTTTGCAGTTTTCCAGGAAAATCGGCGTCGTCGAGCTGCCGTGAATCCCCATCTTGTGCTCTTCGTTGCCCGGCTTGAATCCTGGGAACGTGCGCTCCACGATGAACGCCGTGAATTTTTCGCCGCCTACTTTCGCGAAGACGATATACACGTCCGCGAACCCGCCGTTGGTGATCCACATCTTCTGCCCGTTCAAGATGTAGTGGGTGCCGTCCTTGTTCAGTTCCGCGCGCGTCAGCGCATTCTGCGCATCCGATCCCGCTTGCGGTTCGGAGAGGCAATACGCGCCAATCCACTCGCCCGTCGCCAGCTTCGGCAAATACTTTTTCTTCTGCGCTTCCGTGCCGAAGTACACGATCGGCAGCGTCCCGATGCCCGCGTGCGCGCCATGCGTCACCGCAAACCCGCCGTAAATCGAAAGCTTTTCCGTCAGCACGGTCGTCGCGATCTTGTCCAGCCCCGCGCCGCCGAATTCTTCCGGTACGCCGCCGCCCATCAGGCCCACTTCGCCGCCTTTTTTCACCAATTCCGGCATTAGCCCGGGCTTCTTGTTCTCCAGGTCCTTCACCAGCGGCAACACTTCCTTCACCACAAATTCTTCCGCCGTCTGCCCGATCAGCTTCTGATCGTCGCTCAAATCTGCGGGAGTAAATATATCGCTCGCCTGCGGTGCTTCCAGGAGGAAGCTCCCTCCCTTCGCTGCAGGCTTCGTCAGAGTCACGGTGGCCATCTTGATTTCTCCTAGTTGGGGACCCGTGTTTTGGGGTTTTTACTCAAAAGGTGAGTCGCAATGCACAGCAAAATCCATTACCGCAGAACAAAACTCATGCACCCCATTTTACCCGACCCGTCTCCCCCAGTAAACACCGTTAAGTTTTCACGGTATGACTCCGTAGCTAGAAGCGACGAGAGCCACTTGGACGTGACTCTGCTGCTTACTCCCTGCTATCCTTTTATCCCCAATTCGCTCTGAGGTGAATTCCGTGCGCAGATCTGTCTTACTCTTTTTGCCCGCACTGCTTGTTTCCCTTGCCGCTACCGCCCAGCAAACTTCTGTTGCGCAGGGCGACAGCCACGCGGCATCGCCTGCATCCCATTTCGACGGCAACTCCTGGTGGGCGCACGTCAAATTTCTCGCTGACGACTCCCTCGAAGGCCGCAATACCGGCAGCGAAGGTCTCCGTAAAGCCCAGGCCTACGCCGTCGAACAGTTCCAGAAAGCCGGCCTCGAGCCCGCCGGCGTCAACGGCTTTTATCAGCCCGTGCACTTCAACCAATTTCAAGTGGACGAATCGAAATCTTCGCTCGCCCTGGTGTCCAAAGGCAAAGCCGAACCTCTCTCTTTCGCCGACGACGCATTCCTCAACTCCCGTTCCACGCGCGCTACCGTTTATCTCCAAGCGCCCCTGGTCTTCATCGGCTACGGCCTGAAAATTCCCGAAAAGAATCTCGATGAACTCGCCGGCCTCAATCTAAACGGCAAGGTGGTCGTCTATCTCGCAGGCTCTCCCGCCGACATTCCCACCGCTCTCGCTTCGCACTATCAGACTGCCGGCGAGCGCTGGAAGTCTCTTCACGCCGCGGGCGTCCTCGGCGTCGTCACCATTTTCAATCCCGCCTCGATGGACATTCCCTGGTCGCGCATTTCCGCAAACGGCAATGAGCCCTCGATGGACCTTGCCGGTTCCGAGTTCGAGGAGACGCCCGGCCAGCAAATCGGCGTGGCGTTTAATCCCGCCTCCGCGGAAAAACTCTTCGCCGGTTCCGGCCACACCTTCGCGGAAATCGCCGCCCTCGGCAAAGACCGCAAGCCGCTCCCGCATTTTCCCTTGGCCGTTTCGCTCAGTACCCAAGCCGCCATCCAAACCACTCCCATCGAGTCCGCCAACATCGTCGCAAAACTTCTCGGTTCCGATCCCACGCTGAAAAATGAATACGTCGTGCTTTCCGCGCACATCGACCACGTGGGCATCGGCGCTCCCATCAACGGCGACCGCATTTACAACGGAGCGATGGACGACGGCTCCGGCAGCGCGCTGGTTCTCGACATGGCTGTGAGCTTGAAAGCGCATCCGGAAACTCTGAAGCGCTCGGTTCTCTTCCTTCTCGTTAGCGCCGAAGAAAAAGGTCTTCTCGGCTCCAAATATTTCGCCGCGCATCCCACCGTGCCGATCAAATCCATCGTGGCCGACGTCAACGTGGACATGTTTCTTCCCATCGTTCCGCTGAAGATCTTGACCATCCAGGGCATCGACGAATCCGACCTCGGTACGCGTGCCGCCGCCATCGCGCAATCCATGGGCATCAAGCCGATCGCCGATCCCGAGCCCTTGCGCAACCGCTTCATCCGCAGTGATCAGTACAGCTTCATCAAGAAGGGCGTCCCCTCGGTCAAAGTCGATGTCGGCTTCGAAGTCGGCACGCCCGAACAGAGAATCTTCAAGGACTGGCTCACCAAGCGCTATCACGCCCCTTCCGATGACGTGAACCAGCCCGTCGATCTGCAAACCGCCGCCGGCTACGAAGAGTTCACGCGCCGCTTGCTCCTTGAAACTGCCAACGACGGCGCTCGTCCGCAGTGGAAGCAAGATTCCTTCTTCCGCCGCTACGCCCCCGACTAAACGCGGCTTTCAGTTTTCATTGTCATTCCGAGCGGAGGTAGAGTCGAAGTGTAGCGCGGTGAGTTAGGTACGGCCTATCCGTCTCTGCGTTTCCTCTGAGAGGGCCTCACTAGCTGTACCATGCTCCGTTTCTACACTCACTCGACCCAACCGGCTACTCGCTAGGAATAACCGCGAGGGTCGCTCGTCAGCTACCATGTCAACCGATGACTACATTGGGTGGCTCCTTCCTCCACTGGTGATCTGCGGAAATCCTGGTTTGATTTCCGCACTTCCAGAGTTCGGATTTTTCAACAATCCTTTGGAAGTTTGTTGGAAGTTTCTCAAACCTACTAATTTCCCCGCGCATGTGGTAGAGTGCGCCCCACTATTCTTCACGTCTGAGAAAACCATGAAGAGACGAACCTTCCTCAACGTAACTGCCGGCACCGCTGCCACGTTGGTTTTTCCTCCGTTGACGCCGGCAGCGTCGCTGGAAAACAAAAATCCCGTTTCCCCGAAGCAGAAAAATCCTGGTACAGGAGAGACACCCATGCCCCACGCCGTCGTGCATTTCGAAATCGGCTGCCGGGACAGCGCCAAAACCACGGAGTTTTACAAAAAGCTTTTCGACTGGAAAATCGAAGCGATGGGGCCTGCGGCGATGATCGCTGCGGAAACCGGCGGCATCGGCGGCCACATTACCTCCCTCGGCCATGAACCGGAGCACTACACGATTTTCTACGTCAGCGTCGATGACGTGGCTGGCTATCTCGAAAAGGCAAAAGCGCTGGGTGCCAAGATGCTCGTTCCGCCCGTGGACATTCCCACCGGTACTTTCGCGTGGATGCAGGATCCCGAAGGCAACACCGTCGGCCTCTGGAAAGCCAAGTCCTAATAGCCTTGCCCGGATAGTCATCCCGAGCGCAGCGAGGGATCTGCTTTTGCTAAGTTGAGAAAATCTTCATTTACTTGGGCGATTCCCAGCCGGCGGATTCATTTCCGAAAGTTGTTGCACGCCAGAGCGTCGCAGCGCGTAGAGAATGGCCCAACCAATCACGCCAACCACAAGGGCGCTAATCATGGCCACCAACAGCGAAGGCACAATCCCCATTTGCGCCGGCTGGATGGGACCGACCGGCGGATTTGCGTGGGGTATCGAAGCCGATATCGCCTTGGCCTTTTCAATCGTAAACATCACCGCGGCCAGGATGACCAGCATCAGCACTACCGTGGCTTTCGGAAACCGGAATTCCGATCGCATCGCAAACCTCCTTCGTGAAAACAAATCATAAGGACCGTTGATGCTCCGAAGATGTTCTCGCAGCGCGCCATGCAGCAAGCCGCCGGCTTCACGCATCTCACAAAGTACCCGCGCCAGGATGCTCTGTTTACGAATTTTCGCCTGTACTTCCGAGAGAACTTCCATCATCTCTTCGCCATATTCGCAACGATAAGCGGCGGGATAGAGGGACAAAAGTGCCTGATAGAGCGGCAGCATGGCTCACGTCTCTTTCCGCGCTACGCGCAGCGCAGCCACGCGGGTCAGATGCTGCAGCCGGCTCACTTCCATTTGCAGGTTCCGGCGCCCGGCCGCGGTGAGCCGGTACGCTTGCCTTCCGCGCGATGTATCTTCTTCCTTGAAGCGCTCGATCCACTTCTCTTCCAGCAGGCGGCTCAACGCTCCGTACAACGTGCCGGTGCTGAGCCGCACCCGTCCTTCGCTCATCCTCTCGGTGTCCTGGAGGATGGCGTAGCCGTGGCGCGGTTGTTCGGCAAGGCTCAGAAGGATGAGCAGGACCGGCTCGCTGATCTCCATATATCTCCATACGACATGTCGTATAACGCTATATTCCCTGATTCTTAGACCCCGGTCAAGCCAAAAAGGTTCCAGGTCCACATCAGGGGGCTAGTAAACATGCATCCGTTCAATTTGCTGCGTCGCGAACGGCGCTTCCGTGAAAGCTTCCATAGGCGAGACCCATGGGCTCGCCCTTCGCGTCGCGCTCCACTTTGACTTGCTCCCAATAAGCGCGATCCACGAATTGATCCCTCCCAACCGGAATGAGTGGTGAAAGGCTGCCTTCGGGCCAGCGAAGCGTAAGTTCATGTCCTTCCGTGACGAGTGCCACCTGAGCATTCGGCTGATAGAAATCCCGGCCGAATTGAAAGGTGCCGGTACAGGTCCCGAGCTCTGCGGCGCTTGGCGGCGGATCGCTGGTATGAAACGTCTCGTAAGGCAAGCCGCGCACGATGGCCGCGATGTCATACCCAATGGCCGTTGTCGCCGACGAATAAATATTGCTGAACACCACGACGGTCACCTTCTCGCGCGGCAGATACAGAACAAAAGACGCGAATCCCGGCGCCCTGCCGTTCATGGAATACGTCATTTCGTCGAATCGTTTGTTGACCCGCTTGAACCATCCATATCCGACTTCCAACGAGCTGTCGAGCAGCGCTTCCCGCGAAGACGCACTCAAAAATTTCCTGCCAAACAACCTGTCCACCCATGCAGATTCGTCCATGACCGTCGTCACCACCGAGGCGTTGCCGGTTTTTCCAGACCAGTGAATCGCCGGGGCGCGGCTCAGTCCGTAGACTCCTTCCGGCCGATAGCCAACCGCGATTTTTTTGTCAGCGGGTATGGAATCGTCATCGACTCCCGAAGCTCGCAGGCCGGCGGGCCGGAAAACCAAACGTTCCACCGCTGCGGCAAACGGCAAACCTGTCTTCTTCTCCACGATGAGCGCAAGCAGATTGTAGGCGGAATGTTCCTCGTGCAGGAATTTCGTTCCCGGCTCGAACAGCAGCTCCTTCCCATCGATTTTCGCAATTAGGCTGGCAGGCGTTTGATGCTGCCGAAGAATGTCATTGTAGTCGGGGAGACCGTTGATGTCCGGCAGTCCGGAGCGCTCGGTAAGCAGATCACGCACCGTAATTTTCTCCGCCCCCTTGATCCCGGGAACGAATTCCCCCACCGAGGTATCGAGGCTCAGCTGGCCCTCATCGACAAGCCGCAAGGCAGCAGCCGCCGTGAACTGCATGGACAGTGAAGCGATGTGGAAGCGCGTCTCAAAGGTGCTGGGAATTTTGTCTTTGCGATCGGCGAAGCCGTACCCATTCAAGAAAAGCAGTTTCCAATTTTGTTTCGCGAGAACTACGCCGCTGAAATTTCCGGTCTGTACATATGGCTTCAGATACGCGTCAATGCGCCCCACGAGAGAGTTCTGCGGCCAAGAGTACTCTTGCCCGTGCGCTTGACCGCAAGAGAAGGCGAGAATGGCCAGACACAAAACGATCTGCGCAGACATTTGTTCTCCAGGCTTGCTTCGCCGGCGGCGCAAAAGCCAGTCGCCGCACGGAAGTATAGACCTACGGCTCAACTCGGCTCAACCGATTGACAGCACTCCGCTAGCCAGTTACGCTTCTCCGCACATTGCTGCTCGTCAGCCAGACCATTCCTGTGAGGCTTTCATGCGCCCATTCGCTGCCATTGTGCTTGTAGTTTTCTCCTCTGCTTTGTGCGCAGCGCATCGCCTTCGCAGGCCTCTCCGCAATCTCCGCCTTCACCGACGCAGGCTTCTGCGCAGCCGGATCCTGCCGCAGGCAAGCTCATCTTCGAAGGTCACTGCGCTCTTTGCCACGGCATCGACGGCGGCGGCGGCCGCGGCCCGTCGCTTCGCCAGCCAAAGCTCGTTCAAGCTGCGAACGATGAAGCGCTCAAGTCCGTCATCGAGAACGGTATCCCTCCGGATATGCCGGAGGCCTGGTATTTGTCTCAGGAGGAAATCGCCAGCGTCGCCGCTTACGTTCGCCGCCTTGGCAATGTTGTGCCTGAAGTTCTCCCCGGCGATCCCGCTCGCGGCAAAGCGATCTACGCGCGCAACGGCTGCTCCGCGTGCCATATCCTGGACGGAGAAGGCTCAGGCTACGGCCCAGAACTTACCGACGCCGGCGCGCGCCGCGGCTCGGCGCGCCTTCGCGAGACTTTGCAGAATCCTACAAAAACCATCCCGGAAAAATTCCTTTTCGTGGAGGCCGCCACTCCTTCCGGCCAGACCATTCGCGGCATTCGCCTCAATGAAGACAGCTTCACAATCCAGCTCAAAGACCAGCAAGGCCGCTTTTACAGCTTCCGCAAGAGCGAACTGCGCGATTTGAAGAAACTTCGCGGCGAAACCCCCATGCCCCCCTACGGTTCCGTTCTTTCCCCCGCGGATCTGGACGACCTGATTCATTTTCTTGCGTCCCAGAGAGGTAAACCATGAAACGCCTGGAGCAAAGGCTGTGGATATTTCTTCTCCCGCTTTTTCTTCTTTCGTGCCCCGCTACTTTTGCGCAAGTTCCTTTCGAGCGCATCGTCAACGCGGACAAAGAACCCGGCAATTGGCTGACGTATTCGCGCGATCTACAGGGCCACCGCTTTTCGCCACTCACCGAAATCAATACGCAAAACGTTTCCCAAATCAAAGTGAAATGGGCGTTCCAGTTTCCGGATGACCGTACGGAAGTATCCCCCATCGTTATCGACAGCGTCCTTTACATCACCGGCCCCAACTCCGCCGCCGCGCTTGATGGCCGCACGGGCCGCGCGCTCTGGACTTGCAGGCGTCCGATTCCTTCGGACTATCACTCCATCGGCTTCGGCCACACCAATCGTGGCCCCGCCGTTCTGGATGACAAACTTTTTGTTGCTACTCTCGACGGCCATCTTTTGGCGCTCGATCTGAAGAGCGGCGCCGAACGCTGGTCGGCCGAAGTGCTCGATTACAAGCTCGGCTACAGCATGACCATGGCGCCGCTGGCTATCGACGGGAAAGTTGTCGTCGGCGTTAGTGGCGGCGAAGCCGGCATTCGCGGATTCATCGACGCCTACGACGCGAAAACCGGTGCGCAAGCCTGGCGCTTCTGGACTATCCCCGGTCCCAACGAGCCTGGCCACGAGACCTGGTCCGGCGACGCATGGAAAACGGGGAGTGGCGCCACTTGGGTTACGGGCGCCTACGATCCCGAATTGAAGCTGGTGTACTGGGGCGTCGGCAATCCCGGTCCGGACTGGAATGGCGACGTTCGTCCGGGCGACAATCTCTATACTTGCTCCTTCGTTGCTCTCGACGTCGAGACCGGCAAATTGCGCTGGTATTTCCAGTTCTCGCCGCACGACACGCACGATTGGGACGCCACCCATGTGCCCATGCTTTTCGACGCGCAAGTTGGCGGCACAAAGCGCAAACTCATCGCCGTCGCGAACCGAAACGCTTTTTACTACGTGCTCGACCGCGGCACGGGAGAATTCCTCGCGGGCAAGCCCTATGCCAAGCAAACCTGGGCCAAGGGTCTCGACACCAAAGGCCGCCCCATTCCTGCGGCGAATAATGAGCCTTCCAAAGAAGGAAATCTCATCTGGCCCAACCTGAATGGCGCGACCGTGTGGTTTAGCCCATCCTACGATCCGCAAACCGGCCTCGTATACGTCTCCACGCGCGAAATCGGAGCCCGCTATTTCAAGCGCGAGACTCCCTACAAGGTCGGAACGTTTTTCGCTGGTGGCGGCGAAGAAGAGCTGACTTCCGACGACGCCTGGGGCGCGATCAAAGCGCTTCAGGCCGAGTCTGGCGAATTGCGATGGGAGTTTAAGCTGCACTCACCGCCGTGGGCTGGTGTGCTCTCGACCGCAGGTGGCCTGGTTTTCTCCGGCTCCGACGAAGGGAATTTCTACGCGCTCGATGCGCGCACCGGAAAACCGTTGTGGGATTTTCAGACCGGCGGCGCGATTGGCGCCAATCCGGTTTCGTTCACCATCGACGGCCATCAATGCATCGCCATCGCCGCCGACCGCGTCTTGTACGTGTTCGGACTCTAGCGCTATTGGTTGTTCATTAGACAGCGTTTGCCGGTCATTCTGGCAGCCTCAAATTCTTGGTCATTCTCTCCAACAAACGCGAGGGAGTACGCAGTGACCTCTTGCACACTAGGAGAGTCCGCCCATCGAGATGGAGGATGCGCCAGCTTCACTGGTGCTCCGTTGAACGTAAACTTGCGGATAAAAATGCTCCTTGCTGAACCCCGAACTGTCGAAGATGAAACCTTGGTAGACCGCACCCCCGGGAACTTTGAATAGGAACTTGCCTTTCGCCGCGGAGCCGTGCAGGCGAGGCAGCACATAGTCCTGTGAAAAGCGTTCGAACCACGCTCCTTTCATATTTGTAAATCTACTAAAGGCGTTCGAGGATGCCGGCGGCGCCCATGCCGCCGCCGATGCACATCGTCACCATGCCGTAGCGGGCGTTGCGGCGCTGCAATTCGCGGATAACGGTGGCGGTAAGTTTCGCTCCGGTGCAGCCCAGCGGATGGCCTAGAGCTATTGCGCCGCCGTTGGGGTTAACGCGCGCGGGATCGAGCCCCGCTTGCTGGATGACGGCAAGCGACTGCGCCGCGAAGGCTTCGTTGAGCTCGATAACCGCCATGTCGTTCAACGAGAGACCGGCGAGCTTCAGCGCTTTAGGAATGGCGGCGACAGGGCCAATGCCGAACTCTTCAGGAAGAACACCCGCAGTCGCATAAGCGACAAAGCGCGCGAGCGGCTTCACGCCGAGCGATTTGACGCGAGCGTCATTCATCACGATGGCGGCAGCGGCGCCGTCGCTCATCTGCGAACTGTTTCCGGCGGTCACCGTGCCTTTCACGTGAAATGCGGGCTTGAGTTTCCCCAAGGCCTCGAGAGAAGTATCGGCGCGCGGACCTTCGTCGGTGCTGAACGTGAATGTTTGCGTCGTCGGTTTGACGGGAGCGGACTTAGCTTTGGAAAAAGCTCCGTTGCCGTTGGGCACGGAAGTAATCTTCACTGCGACAGGAAAGGTTTCGTCTTTGAACTTTCCCGCGGCGATGGCCGCAAGCGCTTTTTTGTGCGAATTCAGCGAGAACTCGTCGGCTTGCTCGCGCGTGATACCAAATTTGCGCGCAATGTGCTCCGTGCCGAGGCCCATGCTGATATACGTGTCGGGAGAATGATCGACAAGCCAAGGATTGGGCGAAATCTTGTTGCCGCCCATGGGCACGAGCGACATGGACTCGGTACCGCCTGCGACGATGACTTGAGACGAGCCGCCGCGAATGCGCTCGGCGGCAAGCGCGATGGCTTGCAAGCCGGAGGAACAGAAGCGGTTGATGGTCATCGCGGAAGTTTCCACGGGCAGGCCGGCGCGGAGCGAAGCGATGCGCGCCACGTTCATGCCTTGCTCGCCTTCGGGCATGGCACAGCCGAGAATTACGTCATCAATTTCCTTGGCTTCGAGACCAGGAACGCGCGCAAGCGCTTCTTCGATGGCCAGCGCGGCGAGATCGTCGGGGCGGGTGGCGCGCAGCGCGCCTTTGAAGGCGCGGCCTACCGGAGTGCGTACGGAAGAAACAATTACGGCTTCAGGCATGGTGGAACCTCGTACAAAAAGGCGAAATTGGAGACTCGAAAATGGAACATCGAAACTCAAATCCTGAGAAACGCACTTACCAGGTGACCCAACTACTCGGAGTAGGTTCCGGACTGAGCTACTAGTTCATTGTTGGACGGGCCGCCGCAAAATGCAACCGTGGTCGCGCGCGGAGAGTATCCTCCTCTCTGGCTGGAACGTGATCTGGGATGGGATGGACGTCCCGTGACCTGTGTGCCAAACCCGTAGTTTTCTTAAGAAGGTGCAAGGAAAGAATAACTAAACCCTACGTAAAATGGAACAATGCGGAAGGCATTGGAAGTAAAGCAGATAGGGGAGTTAAGCAAGAAGGACGATTGCAGAAGGCGGAATGCAGAAAAGAAGGCACGCCCGCCGTTGCACGAGAAAGGGTGTGGAAGTGATTGGTAGCGAAGAGGTGGTGGATGGCCCGGTTGGGCAAGAGAAGTGCGGAACCGATTGAAAACAGAGTGGTTAGTTGGAGATCTTTCGCTCGAGCGCGAGGGCCGGCTGATGGGGAGCCTAGCGGTGATGATTGCAGCGCATGCGCTCGCGCTGAATTTGATTCTGATTACGAATGACCATGCGTTTGGGCGGATTAAGAGATTGAAGTTGAAGGCGGAGGATTGGACGAAGTGAAGGCTGGATGAAGAGGCATTTCTCGCTGCCCTCGGAATGACACCGCGGGCGGGAAGGCCGCCGATACAAAAGAGAGGGCACAAAAGAGCACGGGTCTGAAGACCCGCCACTGCGGTGGGCAAAAGCGGCGTCGAGCCGCCGCAATCTAAAATACCCGGCTGAAGCCCCCCGCTACGCGGCGGAGCCGGAGGAGGAGACTTCGGTGGGGCCAGCTGGGCCGCTGGCGCCGGGGGCGGGTTCGGGCGCGAGAGTCTCGAAGGCTTGGAGGCGCGCGGCGAGAATCTCGGTTAGGAGGTCGACGAGTTTTTTTGCGCCGCTGCCGTCGGGGTCTTTTTCGGGATTGTACTGGGCGACGTCGAGGCCCAGCAGATTCTTGTGCTTCGCGAATTCGAGGAGCGCCGAGCGAACATCTTCGAAGCGCAGACCGCCGCTGCCGGGAACATTGACGGCAGGAAAATCCTCCTGCGCGATGACGTCGACGTCCAGATGAAGCACAAAATCGTGCGCGTCGGCATGCATGTGCGAAAGAGTATCCTGCGCCGCGCAGGCGCCGCCCTTGAATTGAATGTCTCCCGCATAGTTGTGGCGCATGGGGGACTTGGCCAAATACTCCTGTTCCGGAGGATCGAGCCGTTCGAGGCCGAAAAGCGTCACGTCGGGTTCGCGCACCAGCGGCGGCTCTCCCCAGAAACGGACGAGTTCCGGCGCGCCCTTGCCCAGAATGTGCGCGACGACCATGCCGTCGATACGGCCGGAGGGCGTGGAAGCGGGCGTGTTCAGATCGGCATCGCGATCGACCCACACAAGACTCAGGTGGTGATGGTAACGGCGGGCGGCGGCCAGGAGGCCAATCACTTGCGCGCAATCGCCGCCAAGGACCAGCACCAGGGCGCCGCTCTTCACGGCTAATTCCGCGCGCAGCTTTAGATCGTTGAGACCGGCGACGATTTCGGAGAGATTGCGCGCACGGCGGTGCTCCTCATCATCGGCAAAAAGGCGCGGCACGCAGTCGCCGTGGTCAATGACCTCGTAACCGGCGCCCTGGAGCCGTTCGACAAGCCCGGCGGCGCGCAAGGCGGCGGGAGCTTTTTCACTGCCGAGGGAAAAGGCGGCGGCGCTGGAAGGCGAGCCAATCAAGGCAATCTTCTTCGGCTGACGGACGATCTTGACCGCCAAGGCAGACTCCTTGTACAGAGTTTCTGACCGCCGCGCGCGTATTACCATCACCGGAACGGAAAAAGTCCACAGGGTGAGATTTTCCGGTCCTGCGCGGCCCTGCTCGAATGTCCCCTACAGCAGTTCGCGACATCCCTGGGCTAAAGCGCGCCCCTACAACGGCAAAACTCTCAGCGGCGAGGCGCGGGCGCGATAGTCGCCAATTCCGGAGGCAGGGTAAAGCGCACGTCCTCCCGGATTAGATCCAAATCGCGCTGATCGGTAAAGCCGAGTTCGGCCAAACGCTGGCTAACCTGTTCGACCAGGACTTCCGGAGCGGAGGCGCCCGCCGTCAGGCCCACGCGCGAAACGCCTTCGAGCCAACGCATGTCGATATCGGATGCCGAATCGATGAGTTTGGCCTGGACGCCGCTGCGCTGCGCCACTTCCACGAGGCGGTTAGAGTTCGAGCTATTCGGCGAGCCGACGACCAGGATGAGGTCCACGTCCTTGGCCACTTGTTCGACGGCTTCCTGACGGTTTTGCGTGGCATAGCAAATGTCATCGCTGGCCGGCCCCTGAATCGCGGGAAATTTCTGGCGAAGCCGGGCCACGATTTCCTGGGTATCGTAAAGGCTCAAAGTGGTTTGCGTGAGGAAGGAGAGCTTGGACGGGTCCTCGACTTCGAGCGCGTCCACGGCGGCGACGGAATCCACTACCAGCGTGCGGTCGGGAGCTTCGCCGGAGGTGCCGATGATTTCCTGATGATCTTTATGGCCGATCAGGATAATGGTGCGCTTCTCGCGGGCAAATTTGAGGGCTTCCAGATGAACCTTGGTGACCAGCGGACAGGTGGCGTCAATGACTTTCAACTCACGGGCTTTGGCTTCATCGCGGACGGTTGGAGGCACGCCGTGGGCGCTAAATACCAATACCGCACCGTGTGGCACTTCCTCGATGGCTTCGACGAAAATAGCACCGCGGCGCCGCAACTGCTCGACCACGTACGTGTTATGAACAATTTCGTGATGCACGTAGACAGGCGAGCCGTAGGCTTCCAAGGCCAATTCGACGATGTCCACGGCACGAACCACGCCTGCGCAAAAACCGCGCGGCCCCACGCGAAGCAAGACCTTCGCATTTTTTGTGTTCTGCATGAGCACCCTAGCTTAGTGTGATCCCAGGGACTCTATCATACCTTACGACTCCGCCAGAGAGCACTGCGATTCCATGTGAATTCCGTGGCCTCTGAGTTCACAAAGAATATTACGGTTGAGGAAGGCGCGGCACTCGTCCAAAAGATGATAATTTTGTTAACGATTCCGCAGGAAGGAGCGAAAACGTGTCGAAAAAAGGGCGAAAGCGTGCCTCGTTTCAAGTAAACTTTACCGGCCCCGTGAAAATTCCTCTCCCGTGCAAGCGCGTTATTTTTGTGCATCCACTCGCAAGATACGAATTCTCGGACACTTACAAGCCCCCGCCTTTGGCCTTTCAATAGCACCACCTAACTGAGCCGAGCTACCTCAAGTCTCCTTGTCCCCAATAATTCGGAGGTTCCCAAGGCCCTGAGGGCCGGGATTGGAGTTCGCCGCAAATCCAGCCTCCAACAAGAAAATAAAATTGAGCAGAGGACTCAGTGAACCCTACCATCTTGCTTGTGGACGCAGCTTCGGCGGAACGCGAAAATTGGAAGGCGTTCTTGGAAAATCAAAAGTACGACGTTTTCACCGCGGAACACCCGGAATCCGCGAGGCAACTCTGCCTGCGCCTGCAGCCTGACCTGGTCCTACTCTATGACCACCTTCCACAAGTTCGAGGTTCTGAACTTTGCCGGCGCCTGAAACAAGACCCCCTCAATCAACTCACGCCGGTGGTCCTGGTTTCCTCCTCCCTAACTCCAACGGTTATCGAACAGGGACGCGAAGCAGGCGCCGACGACTTCTGGGGCATGCCCGCCTCGCTGGGGGAGGGGCTCGGCCGCATCCAGTCGCTTTTGCGGCTCAAGAGCTATATCGATGAGCAGGTAAAATCCGTGATCCTTACTCTAGCGCGCAGCATCGAAGCGAAGCATTCGTTAACGGACGGGCACTTCGACCGTTTGGCAGACCACGCTGCGCAACTGGGAGAGAGCCTGGGGATGACGGAAGAAGATTTGGAGGAATTGCGGCTCGCCTGCCTGCTTCATGACATCGGGAAAGTGGCGGTGCCGAACAGCATCCTTCTCAAGCCGGGGCGCTTGAATGCGCAGGAAGCTGAGATCATGCGGCAGCATCCCGTTACGGGAGAACAAATCTGCGCGCCGCTCAAATCCCTCCGGCCCATCCTTCCCATCATCCGGCACCATCATGAACGAGTGGACGGAACAGGATATCCCGACGGCTTGTACGGCGGGGAAATCCCACTGAAGGCGCGCATTTTGCAGGTCGCCGATGTGTATAATGCGTTGATTAATAACCGCCCGTACCGGGAAGCCCTTACCTGGGAGGAAGCGTTGGAAATCCTCCGTCAGGAAGGTGCCTATGGCTGGCTCGACGCTTCGCTGGTTTGGAAATTCTCGCGAATCAGCCACTCGGCCGATTCCTCTCCGATACGCGGCAGGTCCATGCTGGCTTCCTACTACGCGTAACGAGGCCGGCCGTCTCCACTTCATCCCGTCATAAGCTGAATTGTCCAAATTGGCGCTGGCTGTTTTTGCGGGCCGGCATAAACTTCCGTGGCCATGGTCACGGAAATGGTTGTTGGCCCCGTTGTCTTGGAAGGCGAACACGTACGACTGGAGCCGCTCGAGGAAACGCACCTTGCTGGGCTTGCGACCGTCGGCCTGGATCCGGAATTGTGGCGCTGGGTTCCCACGCCAGTGCGAACGATCGAGGAAATGGCGGGGTATATTGAAACGGCGCTCCAGGAACAAGAGCAAGGCAAGTCTCTGCCCTTCGTACTGGTAGAACCGCGGACGGGACGGCTGATCGGAAGCACGCGCTACGGCAATATCGATTGCACGCACCGGCGCGTGGAAATCGGCTGGACCTGGCTGGCGCGCGAATGGCAACGAACGGCGGTCAACACCGAAGCGAAATATTTGCTGCTCAAGCATGCGTTCGAAACGCTGGGCTGTATTCGCGTGGAATTGAAAACGGATTCGCTCAACGAGCGCTCACGCGCGGCGATTCTGCGGATTGGCGCGCGCGAAGAAGGCATCTTCCGCAACCACATGATCACGGCGAGCGGGCGCATCCGGCACACGGTTTACTTCAGCTGCGTTGGCTCGGAATGGCCCAGCGTCAAAGCTCGCCTCGAGACGATGCTAAATCCCGCGGAGCGCTGAAGGCTTTCGGGCCCGATGCGCCAAGTTTCGGCTCTGTCTTTTACGCAACGCCTGCCCATCGGGGCAGCATTGGCCGAGCCCCTCCCACGGTAGAATTGGCTACGAGTTAAGGTCAGTCATCGCAGGGAGCCGGCAGTTCAACATCGAAAGACGGTTATGGCGAGTTCCTCCAACCCGATCAATCGCCGCCGCAGCGAGCGCGTGATGCTGCGCCTGCGTATCACGGTGAATGCGGAAGACACGGCCCGCAAACCCCAGCAGGTGGAGGCCCTGACGCAGGTGGTCAACGCCCACGGCGGACTCATGAGGATGCAGATGGAATTGCATGTAGGTCAGCCAATGGTGCTCGTTAACCCGCAGAACAAGGTCGAGCAAAGGTGCAGGGTGGTTCGCGTAGACGACACCGCCGAGCGCGATTTCGCCGTGGCTTTCGAGTTTGACAGCCCCAACCCGAAGTTTTGGCCGGTCGTCTTTCCGCCGGAAGATTGGCATGCTCCCGCGCCGGGCCCCTCCGAGAAAAGCGTGCAGTAGCACCGTTCCAGCGCCAGGCACCTGCAAAGTGGCCGCAACTCTTTTCCTTTCCCAGTGTTCAACAGAGTGGTAATGGTGTCGGCTCGGAGGACGCTCCCATGAGGCACTCGACAATAGGCTTTAGAAATTTATCGCGCTTGGCAGTTGCAGCCCTGTTTTGTGGGCTCTTGCTGGCGGGCTGCGACGACTATGTGCAAATCACGCGCGATCCCGACGTCCCCATTCGCAAGCTCGCCACCTGGGCGTGGCGGCCGGCTCCGGAGCAAGGTAAGCCGCGCGATTCACGCCCCGTCGTTTCTCGCGATGCGATTTCTCGTGGTGAAACCGTCGAGCGCGACAACAACGCCAATAACGAACAGGTTCGCCAGCGTGTAAAGACGGCCATTGAGCAAACGCTGGCCTCCAAGGGCCTCAATCAAATCAGCGATCCCGCGGCGGCCGATTTCCTGGTGGATTACCACTTTGCCGTGGCGCGCCGCAACTTCACGGTTCCGGTTGCCTATGGCGGTTATCCGGGTGTGGTCTGCGGCCCGTACGGCTGCTGGAATAGCTGGGGCTGGGGGCCTGCGGCAGTCGGGTATGAACACATCCGTTTCCGCGAAGGAACCATTGTCTTCGATTTCATCCAGCAATCGACCAAGCACCTCGTCTATCGCGCGGTGGGCGAGAAGCGCGTGCGCTACAACACCTTCACATTGACGCAGGGCGATATCAATGGCCTCGTCCATCATCTCTTGAGGGACCTGAGAACTAGGTAGGATTTGGGGGACTTCCTCTTTACATTCCTCGGTTCCCGGCGAATAAACGGTCTTCGTTTCCATCAAAGAACTCGTCGCGCGCTGGAAATTAGCCCTATTTACGTTCTGACCGTTCCTCTCTATGGTCTAGCTCCATGTCTAACGGCGGACAAGTTGTTCTGATCACCGGGGCAAGCAGCGGCTTCGGGCGGCTGATGGCGGAAACGCTGGCACGCAAGAATTTTTATGTTTTCGCACGCATGCGGCATGCCAGGACGCGAAACGCGGAGGCGGCGCGTGAATGGGAACAAGTGGCCAAGCGAGAATCGCCCGATTTACAAGTGCTCGAATTGGACGTCACCCAGGATGCTTCCGTGGAGCGCGCCGTGGACGAAGTCCTTGCCAAGTGCGACCGCATCGACGTGCTGATCAACAACGCGGGCTACGGCATCATGGATTTATGCGAGACGGTGACGCTGGCGCAGGCGCAACGGCAATTGGACGTGAATTTCTTTGGCGTTGTGCGCATGAATCGCGCGGTGCTGCCAACAATGAAACGCCAGGGAAGCGCCTGCTTTTGCACGTAAGCGGCGCGCGACGCCTGGCGATTCCCGGGATGGGCCTGTACTGCGCCAGCAAGTTTGCGATGGAGGCGCTTGCCGAAACGTACCGCTACGAGCTTGCCTCGCAGGGAATTGATTCCGTCATCCTGCAGCCGGGCGCTTACATGAGGGCGATTGCGGACAAGCTCGAAGCCGGAGAGGACCCCGAACGCAGGACCGGGCATGGGGAAATGGCGCAAGGCCCTTCAAAAATCCTGCAGAGGATCCGAAGCTCGCGCGCCAACCCGCAAGAAATTGCGCACAAAGTGCTGGAAATCATCCTAACGCCGTCCGCACAACGAAACCTCCGGTATCGCATTGGACCCGGCGGCCCAGGAGTCGGGCGCATCAACGCGCTGACTGACGAAATTCAAGCTGAGCTTCTAGAAGCTTTTGGCATCACGGGATTGGCAAAATTCAAAGCGCCTGGGGGTATTGCCAAATAGGCTTGCATCCTTTTTGAGCAGCGCTTCATTTCCAGTTAGAGACTTCCCCCTTCCCAGATATGATGCCGTTGTCATGCACTTGCCAGCAACCATTTCCAACAAGCTCCGCTGCTGGTCTTTCTATCTTTTTGGCTGCTACCGGAGGACCGGCGGCCAGCTGAAATATATCGCCGAGGACTGGAGCGAAGTGCTGCTGGAGCTGCCGCTTTCCTGGCGCACGCGCAACTACGTGGGAACAATCTTTGGCGGCAGCATTTATTCGGCGGTTGATCCCATTTACATGCTCATGCTGATTCGCCGGTTGGGGCCGGATTTCATCGTGTGGGACAAAGCCGCGAAGATCGAATTTCTGAAACCCGGCCGAGAAACCTTGCACGCGCGATTCGTAATTAACGACGGCGAGTTGGCCGCCATCCGTGCGGCCCTGAACGCACAGCGTTCCGTGGACCGCAGCTATATCGTGGAATTGACGGATGCCTCTGGAACCGTCTGCGCGCGCGTAGAGAAGTTTATTTACATCCGGCGACGCGAATCAACGTCAACAAAAAGCTAGGGCAACAGGCCAAACACCGCGACACTGTTGGGCGTGCCGACGTACACCTTGCCGTTGGCCACCACCGGCGTGATGAATTTGTTACCGCTAAAGCTGTCGCGCCCGCCAGTGGTGCTGGAGTCATAGAGTTCGTTCCCGAGATTGGTCGCATCGAAGGCGTGCAACGACGCGCCGCTATTTTCCACGGCCCACACGATGCCGTTCGTTGCGCCGTTCGCGGAAATGCTGGGGCTGGCTCCCGGATAGCTGAACGTGTGCGAACTTTGTAAGGACGGCGCGGTCGCTAGTTTTGCGCTGGCAATAGGGAAGGCTTTGAGCGCGTCTCCCACGGCGGCAAAGTAAACCGTCCCATTAAAATAGCTCGGTTTGGAAAACACGCCGCCGGCGAGTTGTCCGCTGATCTGTTGGTAGATTTGATTTTGCGACGCGTTGAATTTGCCCATATTGTCGCGGTCAAGCACGTAAATATTTGCGTCTTTCCCCGCGCCTACTGCAAGATGTCGCGTTTTTCCGCTCGCGTCCGTCATGTCCGGTAAAAGCAGCGGCCCGCCGGAACCGAAATCGAGGTCGGCGTTAGACTCCGAGACGGTGTTGGAAGGCGTGAAGTAGTCGGTCAGGCTCATTGGCACGGTCGAAGAAAGCTTCACGAAGCAGTTCCCGCAATCGTGGTTCGTTGGAAACCCGTCGGCATCCAAGATGGCGTCAAACGTGCCATTTCCTAATATAAAGAAGATGTTGCCGGAAACGTCCGCGGCAGGCGCCGTTCCAGACATCCAGATGCCGCCCTCGCTGCCATTAGGTACGAGGTTCAGAACGCTGGCCTGCGCGAGGGTGTCCGCGCTGAAGGTCATGACCCAGGCGGTGTAGGGTCCTTGGTCGCAGTGGGATCCCCAGGTCGTCACAATGGTCCCGCTGATTTCCAGCAGTCCAGGCCGTTCGAGATATTGGCCGGGAACAAAGACCACGTTTCCTCCCGAGCTGCCCGCGCCTGTTCCCGGATAGGACGCAGTGACCGTCTTCGGCCCGCCGAAAAGTTCCTGGCCCGTAGTTAAGCCCAGCGCGTGAATCCTCTGGAAGTATTGGCCGCTGCCGTTCTTGGAAACGGCAACGACATAGATGGCGCCGCGAGTACGGTCGATGACTGGCGTCGAGGTGATGCCAATCTCCGGCGTCACTTGCCCGCAGCCGTGATCGTCGCTCGGTGATTCGCCTACGCCGAGCAGGGATACCTTCCAGATCGGAGCGCCAGCCCCGGCGCTATCCGCGTCAAACGCATAAACGCTGTCGTGCTCCGTGGCCACGTAGAGCGCATTCTTTGTGCCTTGGCTCGAAGTATTGACAGTAGAAAGGTAGAGCGGCTGAGCGTCCACTTTGCCGTCCACGGCAAATTCGCCCAGTTTGCCGAACTTCGTGGAGTTCACGTTCGCAGGCGACAATGTCGTTTCGTTCAGATTCTGCCCCGTGCGCTGGTTGTCGTAATGATAGGTGATTACATCGGTGCTCGGCGACGGCCCCGGGGGCTTACCGTTAAGGGCAGGGCTCGACGAACTGCCGCAGCCCGCGGGCAGAAGAGCTGCGCAGAGAAATGCAGTCCAAGAAAGAAAGCGAAATCGCGACATCACCACGCCTTCAGGTCAAGTTTAGTGGCTGGGAAAACTCACTGCAAATGACGGAAAGAGGCTGTTGCGTTAACGGCAGTCTCTTGTAGAAACTTGTAGAATTGTTGTTTACCGCGATAATGGCAAACACCCGTGTACTGTGCCTGTCAACGAGGCATCGCCGGAGCACTCTGGAAATGAGCGCGGCACGCTCCTTGCGTCAGCGGCGGTTTACCTTCTATTCTCATGGTCCCCATGCTGCTGAAAAATCAAGTTGCGCTAATCACGGGCTCGGGCCGGGGAATCGGTCGCGCCATCGCTCATCTTTTCGCGAAAGAAGGCGCCTCCGCCTTTCTTACCGCGCGTACTGAGAAAGAACTAGGCGCGGTCGCAAAGGAAATCGCAGAGAACGGCGGGCGTGCGGAGTACGCAATGGCCGATTTGACGCAAGAAGCTGCGTGCACGCGCGTCGTGGCTGCCGTTCGCGAAAAGTTCGGCCGCGTCGACATTTTGGTGAACAATGCCGGACATTATGGTCCGGTCGTTCCGGTGGAAGAGTATCCTCTCGCGGAGTTCGACAAAGTCATCGCCGTACATCTGCGCGCGGCGTTTTTGCTTTCCCAACTGGTTCTGCCGGAGATGTATGCGCGCAGCTCCGGCGTAATTCTGAATATTTCCAGCCTCTCGGCGAAAGCGGCTTACGCGTGGGGTTCGGCGTATGCCGCGGCCAAAGCCGGGTTACTTGGGCTGACGCGTGTTACCGCCGCAGAAGGCGCACGCAAGGGCGTGCGCGTGAACGCCATCTGTCCGGGACCGGTCACGGAGACGTATATGTCCAAAGAATTAGCCGCAGACTTGGCAAAGCGGGTTGGCGTTAGCGAACAAGAGCAACTGGCGGCCTTTCTGAACAGCCTTCTGCAAGGCCGCGCGCAAACCGCCGAAGAAATCGCCCGCGCCGCGTTGTTCCTGTGTTCGGGGCAGTCCAGCGCCATCACCGGACAATCCATCAACGTCGACGGCGGCGTGGCCTTCTACTGATATCCTCAACGTCATGCAATGGGACGCCTCGCGATAATGGTAAAATGGAGCGAAGCCAGATACGCACTGCTCTCTTGGACGCTTTCTGAATTTCAATTTGTTGATTTACGAGGGTCTTTGACGCGGGCTGTCGCCCACTGCTTAGAGTACGGGAGGCTCCAAGACGCACTGCCAGAACAGCCGCAAGTAAATAGGCTAGTGCAGCTCGTTCTTGAAGACTGCTCCACCCTTCCTCACGAACTTCACTTTTTGCAACTCGGTGATGTCTCTCAACGGATCGCCGGAGACCGCCACGAGATCCGCCCATTCCCCTGCTTCGACGGTTCCCGTTTTGTCGCTCCAGCCTAGCAATTCCGCAGCGGTCGACGTGCCAGTATGAATCGCTTGCATTGGCGTCATGCCGTACTGCACGTAGTATTCAAACTCTTTCGCTTGATTTACCTTTTTCCAGTCAAAGCCCCCGGCATCCGTGCCCAGCGCAATCTTTACGCCCTTCCTGACGGCCTTTGCGAAATTCTCTCTCTGCAAGTCCGCCATCTTTTGCCAATTTCCACCGCGGCCCGGAGCCACGTACAAGCCGACGGTGAGCGTCGGCACCCAATACACTCCCTTGCGTACCATCTCGTCCATCAGCGCGTCCGTCAGGCCGTCGCCATGCTCGACCGTTTCCACGCCCGCGCGGAGCACCGCAGCAATCCCCTCGCTGCCGATGGCATGCGCAGCCACTTTCTTTCCCAACCGGTGCGCCTCATCTACAATGGCCTTCGCTTCTTCGTCGGTGAAGTTCACCATGCTGTGCAAGACGCCATCCCCCTCAAAGTGGTAGCGGCGGTCGGAGTAATACTTGATCCAGTCCGCGCCGTACATAACCTGCTCGCGCACCGCTTTGCGAGCGCCCTCCACGCCGTCGACGTATTGCACGCCCGTGGGCACCTTCAGCTCCCACGAGAAACCGAGCAGCGGATACATCCCGGTCGGGGTCATCGCGCGCGTGGCCACTTGCATGCGCGGGCCGGGCACTTCGCCGTTGGCAATGGCGGTCTTCACGTCCACGTCGGCATACATCGCGCCTTCGGTTTCCAGGTCGCGCATCGCCGTGAAGCCGTGCGACAGCGCAATTTGCGCGTTGCGCGCGGCAAGAATCGCACGGTACGGAATCGATTCCTTGAGCAACTGTTCGTCGTATTCCGCCGCCGTGACATCCCCCTGCAAAAGAACGTGGGTGTGCACATCCATGAATCCCGGCAGCACCGTCTGTTTGGACAAGTCGATCATTTCCGCGCCGGTTGGCGCCCTCCCGCCAGGTGTGACCGAGGTGATCTTCTCGCCTTCAATCAAAATGAGCGCGTTCTCCACCGGCTTGTCGCTTTTTCCATCAATCAATTTGCCCGCGCGGATGACCATGCGGTGCGGAGCTTGTCCCACCGCGAAAACGGGTGTCAGCTGGCCCGCCAGAACAAAAGCAAGGAAACGGCGCATAGGAATTTCCTCCCTTCAGAGCCGCAAGCCTATCAAAGACCCGTTCATTTCGTCGCCTTCAAAAGCGCTTACGGGCCCCCGGCGGTTCGCCACGGCGCGCCATGCGGGAACGGGAAGCATTCGACAACGAGGCACGGTTCGGCTAGCATTAGCGCGATAGGTCCAGGGAGCGGCAGAACTTCCCCGGGCGGAGTGAGCCGCTCCGATTACCATGGGAAATCGAAGGCGCATTTTCAGGGAGAAGACGTGAGTCAATCGTCTCTTGCCGGGACTCCTGATAATTTTGTGAAGGAAGAGTCGCGGCGCAGCACGCGCCTCGACCGTTCCGTTCCACTGATCGTCTTCGGCCAAAACCGTCTGGGCGAGCCGTTCGTCGAAAGGACCGTCTCGACCAGTGTCAATCTGCATGGCTGCCGGTATCCTTCGCGGCACGATTATGGCGTGGGGACTTGCGTGACGTTGCAAGTAGTGGGCTTGAACGTAGAGCCGAAGCCGCCCGCTATTCGCGCCAGAGTGCGGTCGATTCATCCTTCCCAAAACACGCGCGAGTTGCAGCAGGTCGGCGTGGAATTGGAAAAGCCGGGGAACGTGTGGGGCGTCGTCACGCCGCCCCAGGACTGGCTCAGTTTCGGAGAGATTGCGACTTTCGCGCCTCAATCCTCGGCCGTTGCCGGGTCTGAGCCCGAAACTCCCCCGATCGAAACCGAAGCGGCGGAAGCAGATGAGCTACGAGAGCCAGCAGAGCCGCCTTCACCCGAGCACAAACTCGCCGAGGTCGCCACTTTTCCTTCCCCCCCGGTAGCTTCCAGGCCTCCCGCTCCCATGCTCACCGAAGCTCCGAAACCGCAGCGTATCGTGATCACTCCGAATGGACTCATCGACGCGCTCCAGGAAAGGCTGCAACAAGCCGCCGAGAGAGCCGTGCAAACCGCCATCGCAAAACAGTTGGACGAAGCCGTGCGCAAGGCTGTGGCTACCATCGACGATATCCGCCAGGCCAGCATTCGCGAAGTTCAACAGCTTCTGCCGTCTCGCTCTGAAGCGGCCGCGGGCGGCCTCGCCACAAAAGATGAAATCGCCGCCGTAACCGCCTCGGTGATCGCGGCCCATTGGAAAGAAGAGATGGAGAAGTATCGCGCCCACGCGGAAGAATTGACGCAGCGGCTTGCAAACCAGGCCGCGGAACTGAAACGAGAGCTCGACCGCTGCCAGGAATTTTGGGGGAAAATGAACAACGAATTGGAACCTCGGGCTCAGGCGCGGCTCAATGAGGCGGTTGGCCGCGTGTCTGCCGATTTCGATGGCGCAGCCGCCCGAATTATGGATCGCCGCTTTGAACGCCTCCTGGAGAGCACGCAGTCGGTGGTACAAGAGGCGCTGCTGAAACTGGACGCCCGCTCGGCGGAGGTGCAAGCTCTCGTGCAGAGCTCTGTGAACGCTACTCTCGCCAACCTTCAGCGGCAGGCGGAATCGCAAATGAACGCGATTCTCTCGGAAACGAAAGACCGCGCTGCCTCAGCCATCTCCTCTCTTGACGCGGAAGGCCGCGCGGCTTGCGAGGCCCACCGCCAGGCGCTCGAAGCCGAAGTGACGCGCGCCTCCGAACGCTCCACCGACCAATTCCGCAAAGGCATGAAAGCGTTTCTCTACTCCTGCCTCGTTGCGGCGGTGAGCGCCGTCGACGAGCACTCAAAAGCCACTCTGGAGAGCCTCACCAAGGACAACGGGAAGTCCTTGCAACAAGCTCGTGAGGGCAACGGCCCCGCGGATGCCGAAGGTCCGGAGATCCTCCCTGCGCCGGATAGCGATCCCTTCACCCATTAGGACGGCATAGAGATCGTTCCGAAAAGAAAAAGGCCAGCCGCTCTCTCTTAGCACGGCTGGCCTTTTTCTTTTCCCTGATTGCAGAACCTGCGTCACTCCTGAAGGAGGCAAGAGGAACAGTTCTGCGTGTGCTCTGGCTGAGACCAGAAACTCAATCTCTCAATTCGCGGGCTGCGCGGAACCTGGGCGCCGGAACGGCCGGCGCGCCAAATCTTCAATGCTGTAAATCCCATGACGCACGGCAGCCACGACGGGATGCTGGCTGTCGGCAACTCGGTCCACCGTCACAACCCAAACCCGGTGCAGCGTATATGCGCTGATGACCACGCCGGCCATGCCCAGAAACGCCATCGCAAATAGGGCAAACGCCGCCAACAGCTCCTGCACAAAATAAAGTTGCAGCGCGACAATGGTGCCGAGTACCCACCACATCCACTTTCGATCCTGGTCCCTCTTTTTTGCCTTTACTTGACTACCATCCGCACTCATGGACCGTTCCTACCCCCCAATTCGAAGAGCCCCTAAACTCACCTGCACTTACCCTGACGTTAGATGCTGCGACCTACCCGAATGGGCATGTCCGCAGGACCTGTACCATTAGACACTTGGGAGCGCACCAAAATCGATGGTACAAAAGTTACATTTTACGCGCTAAACGAGTCTCCTAGTACCGGCTTTTATTACCCAGAAACGATGTAAGCCATTTACAGTAAACAGCTTAACACATATACACTTTCGCCACAGTTTTCGCCAGATTTTCCCTGTACCTCTTGTGGAAAACCTGTCCTGTCGTACAGGGGGCTTTTCCCCACCCTATGTAGTGATTACCCCCACGGTTGGCGTATCATTTGGCGCATACAAACCGGCCCAGGAGGTCGAGTTTCCGGCGGTAGCGGACGGCCCAATTGGGCCAAAGGGAAGCCTGGGGCCCGCCTGATTTCCCTCTTAGTTAAAATTACTCTTTAGTTGAGCCAACTGCGGAGAAGTGCCTCGCAATGGCTAGGAAATGACGGGCTTAATTCCCCTTCAAGGCGTACCTGACGTCAAAGGGCAGCTTGCCGTCAACCCGAAGAACTTTTACCGAACTGTTGATCGAATAAACGTCGATAATGCCCACCGCCCCCGGCGTCGTTTCCACCGTGCGCAACAAATCCTCATCGCTATCCACGATTTTCACCGTCAGCCGGGATTCGTTCAGCCTCGCAAGGATGGCTTTGATTCCACCCGGACCCGCGCCAAACAGCTTTTGCGTGGCGATATGCATGTCCGGAGATTCTGGATCCTTGATCACCAGCGTAAAGTTCTTGCCGTCCGGCCACGTTTTCTGCGTGCCCCTGCAGAGCTTCGCCAAATCTGCAAGGGAAACGTCAGAGAGCTTGCTGCCCGCCGCAACCACTACCGCCATGTTCTTGATTCCTGCGAACGCCCCCGCGGCCAAGAGCGCAAGGCACCACAAAATCGCTGCAATTGGAAATCCTCTCGGGAATCGTAGCAACTTCATAGGCCTCTCTCGTTTTGCACAAGTTTCCCGGCAGTATGTTCAGTCGCGCCGCCTCTTGGCAAGTATCCCTTTTGAGGCGTGTGTCCAACCTTATGCCTCGCCCCAACGTTCGCGTGCCGCCAATCCGCTCTTGATCCTTCCGCACCACCTGCCCTACCGGTCAGTATCGGCCTCCTCCTGGAGTGCGCTAGGTTCAGGGACTAGAACTTATCCTGAGTTCAATTCCGGACAGGAGTGATTCGACATGGCTCGCTTCGTTGCGCGTTGGTTCCTGCTGATCTTTCCCGGTTTTCTAGCCGCCAGCGCCTTGGCGCAGACGGCCGCTCCCCGCATAGAACCGGCCTCCAACCGCTCTGGCGCTCACGCGTCGCCGGTCGTACCGCTTGCGCAACAGCTTTTCGGCGCCATCCCTCTCTCCACCAAGTCCGAGGAAGCGCGCAAATCGCTGGAGCTTGCCTGGGACAAGTACGAAAACGCCATGTATGAGCCGTCGGCGAACCTGGCGCGCCAAGCCACGCAGAAAGATCCGCACTCTGCTCTGAGCTGCGCCCTGGTTTCTTTCGCTGCCCGTCGCGGCATGCCCGACGCTGCCGCGCTAGCCAAGGCCAAGGCGCTTCTCCCTCATGCGACTCCTGACGAACGGCTCCTGATTCGCTGGATGACCGCTATCCAGGACCACAATCTTCTTCCCGCCATCGTCAGCATGAACGACCTGCTGAGGCGTTATCCCCGCGATAAGCACATTCTGTATGTCACCGGGGAATGGCTTTTCCTCCAGCAGGATGATGACCGCGCGCGCACCTTGCTGGAAACGGCTTTGCAGGTGGATCCCAATTTCCCCGCCGCCCTCAACCGTCTCGGCTATTTGTACCTCGATTCGAGCAATCCTGATCCAGCCAGGGCTGTCGCTTCCTTGAAGCGCTATGCGGAAGTGGAACCCGCTTCTCCCAATCCTCAGGATTCGCTCGGCGAGGTTTTGCGCGAAGCAGGCAATGACCAAGACTCGCTCGAACACTACCACGCGGCGTTAAAAATCGATCCGGCGTACATCAGCTCGCAATACGGACTTGGCAACACGCGCACGCTGATGGGCGATTTCGCCGGCGCGCGTCAGGAGTACGACCGCGCCATCCCCATGGCGCGGAACCGGATGGACGAGCTGTACGTCAAGTACCTGAAGACGCTCGTCTACTTCTGGGAGCGACAGCCGGTGGAAGGCCGCAAAGAGTTAGCGGCTCTTGCCAAGGAAGCGGCAGGCAAAAAAGAACCGAATTCGCAATTTCAAGTCGGAATGGCGCAGGCCCTGCTCACCTCCGACCCACAATCCGAACTCGAGCAACTTAAGTCTCTCTCCGTGTTCTTGGAAAAACCTCTAGCGGGCATGAACGAATCCGATCGCGGCATCGCGCGCGCCGCGGTGTTGCGCGAACGTGTACGCGTGTTGTCCCTCCAGGGACGGCAAGGCGATGCCGCGCAGCCTCTTTCCGAACTCGAGACGTTGGCTACCGCTTCAAAAGATCAGCTCGTCGGCAGCTATTTCGAGACTGCGCGCGGTTATCTTTCCGCCTCAAAAGGCGACTTTGAGAACGCTGCCGAAGGGCTCTCCGCCGATCCGCATTCGCCTCTGGCGCTTCAACAATTGGCCGCCGTCGAAGAAAAACTGGGAAATGCGGCCGCCGCCGAGGCTGCCCGCACTTGCCTGAAATACCATCGCAACTCCGAAGCCGAATGGTTCCTGGCGACCCACAGCAAGGCCAGCAACGCAAACTACTAACTCTGCATTTTTCTATAAATCCCAGTGTAGGGGCGGGGCTTGCCCCGCCCGCTAGCTCTGAAAGCGAACGCCGCGACTCCCCGTTGTTGGAACTCACTTCCGCTGCCGACCTGTCGCCTCCTCGATTATTTCTTCTTCACCAATCGCGTAATCCACACCAGAATCACCGCCCCAACAAAGGAAACGACAATCGATCCGATCATTCCGCCTGCATGCAAGCCCACTATTCCAAACACCCACCGGCCCACAATTCCGCCCAAAATCCCAAGAATAATATCTACCACAACTCCATAGCCTCCGCCTTTCATCACTTGCCCCGCCAGCCACCCGGCGATCAGGCCCACCACAATCGCATAAATGAGGCCTTCCATGATTCCTCCTCTGCGCTGTGAACTATTGGGATAGTGCCCCGCCGCGCGTTTCTTTTAGAACGCGCCTTGCCGAATGTCAACCGGACGGAATACACTGGCTCACGCACAAAATCTCATCACCCGTCCCCGGAGAGAGAGGATGATTCCCAGGGTTCCTCGGATTTTTCGAATTGCTTTGTCTTTGCTTGCTGTTCTTCTCTTGGCTGGCGCTTGCTCAAAATTCCAGACGGACAAAGACTCAGCACCCGTTCCCGGGCAGCCCATCCCGCATCCAACGATTGTCTTCATGACCGATTTTGGCACTGCCAACGACGCCGTCGCCATTTGCAAAGCGGTGATCCTCGGGATTGCGCCCGAGGCCCGCATCATGGACATCACGCATCAGGTCACGCCTTACTCCATCGAAGAGAGCGCGCGCTTTCTCCAGGGCGTCACGCCCTACTACCCCGCAGGCACGATCTTTTTAGTGGTGGTCGATCCGGGAGTCGGTACTTCGCGCAAAGCCATCGCCGTCAAAACCAAAAAAGGCCAATACTTCATTCTTCCCGATAACGGCCTCATCACGCCCGTCCTTGACCGCGACGGCCTTGAATCCGCCCGCGAAATTACCAACACCGACTGGATGATTCAGGCGCCCATCTCTTCCACTTTCCACGGGCGCGATATCTTCTCGCCCGTGGCCGCCCATCTCGCCGCCGGTGGGGATTTCTTTCTTGTGGGGCCTGAGATCTCCCAGCTTGTTCGCCTGAATCCCAAAACCGCCACCGTCAGCGATAAGGGCATTCAGGGCGACGTCATCGGCCTGGACGATCCTTTTGGCTCGCTCATCACCGATATTCCCGGCGACGAATTCAAGAAGCTCGCTTACCGCTTCGGCGACAAAGTCCCTCTGCTCCTCGACAAAAAACCCGTCACCTTGACCTACGTCAAGACCTTCATGGAAGTCCCTGTCGGCGAGCCTCTGCTCTACGTGGACTCCCGCGGCCGAGTCGGCATCGCCGTGAATCAGGGCAATTACTCCAAACAATTCGGTGTCACGCCCCCCGCCACCATCTTCATCGCCCGCAAAGGCCTCCCCCTCGCCCCTAAGACCAAGTGAGCTCAATCCGATGCCACACATCGTTCTTCTTGGCGATTCAATCTTGGACAATGGCGCATACACTTTGGGCGGTCCTGACGTCATTTCTCAAGTTCGCGGCCGCCGGTTTTGCTGCATAAGTGCGGGGATTCGGCTCTCTTCCAGCTGCCACGGAACACCGCTCAAGGGCCACCTGCACCAGAGGTCGCGGGGCCACGAATCACCAATTACGAATCGCGAGGCGCCTCGAACTATAAGCTGTGGACTGTTAACTGTTGGCTTTCTTCAGGGAGCGGCTTGCGCGCGCTTGCGCGCGTGGCGCGCCAGGCCCAGAAACGAAAGGTTCAGCCCCGCGGTGCGGATATACTGCTCGACTTCCTCGGGTGGGAGATGCTGAGCAATTTCCGCGTGCATCGTGTCCATAAACGATGCCATCGCCTCCGTATCGCTCTTGGCCGTCTGAAGAATCTTCTCCGTCGTTTCCATCCAGCGGTGCAGCCGCTCTCGGAATTGCGCGACATGTGCGGCGGGATTTTCCGAGAAGCCGAAGTGTGTCAGAAAAAGCCGTTTCGGTTTGTGTTCGAGAATCGTTTTAAAGGAGGAATCCCAGATTTCCAGGTCAATGTCCGGCGGCGGCGTGGCCGGCATCACGTAAGAGTGCTCTTCGATGCGGATCCCCGTGGTATCGCCGACGAAGGCCACGCCGTCCAGGTTGTCGAAATAACTGACATGATGCGAAGCGTGACCGGGCGTGTACGCGACATCGATTTTGCGCGGCCCGAGCGCAATGGTCTCTCCGCCTTCCAGGATGCGCAGATTCCCCCCCGGCACCGGCACCGCTTCCCCGAAGAGCTCTTGCAGACTGTCGGGCCAAAGCCGCGCCGCGCTGGCCAAGAGCTTCGAGGGATCAATCATGTGCGGCGCGCCGACCTTGTGGACGTAGACAGCTACTTGCGGATTTTCTTTTACCAGCGCGCCGGTAGCTCCCGCGTGGTCGAGGTGAATGTGCGTCAGCAGAATTGCATCGAGGTCGCTCACGCCAACGCCGCGCGCTCGCAGCTCCCGCCGCAGCGCTTCCAGGGTCGATCCGGGGCCGGGATCGACAATCGCACGGTGGCCGTCCGATTCCAGCAAGGCCGTGGCGATCGAGCGCCGCTGCCCCATCCAGTTGTCGTCGAGTGTGGTGATCGTGTGCATGAGAGTCCGAGGAACTAGTGTATCGCAGGACGCTCCCTTCCCATTGTCGGCGCGCGGGGGGGCGGATTTACTCTGCCTCGCGAATGGGCGATGATGCTGGTCCATTTCCGCGAAGGAGAAGAACTTATGTTCAAGCCGGCCCCGCTCGCGATTGCCGGGCTCCTGCTGGGTTTTGGCAATGTCTCTGCGCGTGCGCAAGAGCCAGGCACCGCCCCTGCGGCATCGTCGTCGCGCCAAACCGAAGCCGACGAGTACGCGCGCTACGAGTTGCTCGCTCCAAACACGGCGAGTTTCAAGATTTCCTACGAAGTTTCCGCCACCACGCCCGGCGCCAAAGTTTTCTTCAATCCCATCCGCAAGGGCAGCGTCGCCAGAGACGAAGCCGTTTACGACGCCATGACCGGCGAAGCGCTGCGCTTCGAGGTCGTCTCCGGCGCGGAAGCTCGCAAGGATCCGCTGATGGCGGACGCCGATGCCGCGGAAAACTACATCAAAATCGAGCTCGCCCGCGCCGTCCCGCCGGAAGGACGCGGCCGCCTCCTCATCCTGAAAACTTATAAAGACGCGAAAAGCTACTACCGCGAGGGCGATGCCATCGTTTTCAACCGCAGCCTCGGCATCAAACGCAACAGCGTGGTTTTGCCTGCGGGATATGAACTCGTGGTCTGCAACGTGCCCTCGCAGGTTCTGCCGGAACCCGATGGCCGCATCGCCATCAGCTTTATGAATCCCAGCGCGGGCGAAGCTCCTCTTGTGGTCCGCGCAAAGCTCGGCGCGCAGATCGGCCCCGCCGCAGCGCCGCGTCCGTTAACCGACTCGCGCAGTTGGGAAGCGCCCTTCGCTGGGGAAACCGAACGGCAGCGGCTCTCCGAACGCGCTCATCAGAATCGCGACATCGTGTACTTCCTGCAACAGCCGGAAACGCATGCCTTTAGTCTCTACCACGACTACACCGAATCGCGGGCCGGCACTGACAAGTACCTGAACGTGGTTCGCGAAGGCAGCGCGGTTTCTGATCCTTCAGCTTATGTCCTCGATACCGGCCAAAAGCTGACCACCCGCCTGATGACCGGTGCGGAACTTTCTGCCGCGAAAATCGACGCGGGCGAACCGGTCAAGCCGGAAACGCAAATCGTCTTGATTCCTTTTCCGCCGGTAAAGAAAGGCCAGTCTCTGCGCTTGCGAATTTCTGAGACTTACACCGCGCCCGTGAGTTACCGGCTGGATGGCGAAGAATTGGTTTTCGACCGCAGCTTGGGCCGTTCCCGCAACGCCGTTGTGCTCCCTGTCGGCTGGTATCTGACCGCCAGCGCCATCCCCGCCACGGTCACACAACTCCCTGACGGCCGCATCCGCCTGGACTTTTGGAATGGCCGCCCCGATTCCGTGGACGTCCTGATCAAAGCCAAACGGCGAAGCGGGCCATCCGGCAAATCGCCCTAACCTCCACACCTCCTCTTGCAGCCACTTACTTGCAAAGTAAGCTTCTGTTAAGACGAATACGTTTGCATAAAACGGTTATTCTGGAATAACCTGTGGCCGGTGTGCCCTGTCAATTCCTGTTTTTTCTCCCCTTTAGGAGGGGAGAGTCGTGTGCAAAAAGCGCCTGTGGGGTGGGATTGACGGTGGAAGGCCCTGCAGCGTGTCCGAAAGTGACCGCCCGCTGCAGCAGTAGGCTCTGGGCGGGTACGCGAATCAAAAGGGATCCCCAAATGGTTTTTAGGAGGAGCAGATGCGCAATTGGTGTGTAGCAGCAGCCTTGGGTGTCCTTCTGGCGTCGCCTCTAGCCGCGCAGCAGAAGGCCGCCGGGTCCCCCGACGATAGCCTGAAGCGTACCGAAACTTCCGCGGAAAAATCTTCAGGAGAGTCGAGTCACGCGGTCGCCAGCGAGCACCTTGTTCTTCCCAAGGACGTCTTCGCGCTTCCGGCGGTTCCACGGCCCAAGCCGTTTCCCACGCCTCAGAAGGCTGCCAAGAAAGAGGATCGTGCCCCGGGCCAGCTCGTTCCGCGCTACGAATTAGGCGGCACGTATGACTATGTCAACTTCCGTCCGGGAAGTCCTTTTTCGGATTTTAACAATCACGGTGCTGTCGGTTCGTTCACGTATAACGCCTCTCGCGCGCTTGGTCTAACCGCGGAGCTGGGAGGGTCTCGCTTCAAAAATCGCAACCTCAATGGAACTCCCACCAACGGCTCGATCGTCAGTTACTTGTTTGGTCCCCGGGTGAACTGGCGCAAATTTGATTACTTCGTGCCGTTCGCGGAGTTCCTCCTCGGCGGCTCGCATGGCGGGGCGGCGTTGATCGGTGTGGGCTCCCAGAGCAGCTTCTCCATCGTCACCGGCGGTGGCGTCGATATGGTCCTGAACCAGAGCTTCGCCTGGCGCGTCGCTCAACTCGATTACTACATGACTAACTTCTCCGGTCCCGGCGTCGGCGGCAACGCCCGCCAGGACAATTTCCGTGCGGCGACTGGTTTTGTGTACCGCTGGGGAATTCCGAGTCCTCCGCCTCCGCCGAATCATCCCCCGGTTGCAGCTTGTTCCGTGGATCCGGCTTCCATTTATGCGGGCTCGGGAGACGCTGTTGCCGTGCACGTCAGCGCCAGTGATCCCGACAGCGATCCTCTCACCTACAGTTACTCGGCCACCGGCGCGTCGGTCGAAGGAACCGGCCCCGAGGCGCGCTGGAACTCCACCGGTGTGGGCGTGGGCTCCTACACGGTGAACGTGAAAGTGGATGATGGAAAGGGTGGCACGGCTTCCTGCAGCGCGGACATCAAGGTCGAAGAGAAGCCAAATCAGCCGCCGACGGCCAGTCTCTCGGTCGAGCGCAATTCGATCCTCCCCGGCGAGCGCACGGGAATCACCTGCAATGGAAGTGATCCGGACAACGATCCGTTGACTTACAGCTACACTGCCACCGGCGGCCAGATTTCCGGCACCGGCTCACAGGTGCAATTTGATTCCACTGGTCTGCAGCCCGGCAAGTACACCGTGAAGTGCACCGTCAATGACGGCCGTGGAGGTACCGCGGAGGGTTCCGGCAATGTCGAGGTTAAAGAACCGCCGCAGGTCCATGAACTCGAAGCTAAGCTGGCCTTGCACAGCATCTACTTCCCGACCGCGCAGCCCGCCGAAGCCAAGCCCACGGGCGGGTTGCTGGCTAGCCAGGCCGCTACGCTCGACGCCCTCGCTGCCGATTACCAGGCGTATTTGAAGTACCGCCCGGCGGCTCATCTGACCCTCGAGGGGCATGCCGACTCGCGCGGTGCCAAAGAATACAACATGAAACTTTCGGAGCGCCGCGTGGAGCGCGCCAGGAGCTATCTCATCGAGAAAGGCGTGCCTGCCGATCATCTCGAAGTCAAAGCCTTTGGCTTTGAGAAAAACATGACCTCCGACGAGGTCAAGAAACTGCTTGACGCGGAGCCCGATTTGGCCCCGGCAGAAAAGCAGAAGCTCATCAAGAATCTTGTGACCGTCCGCATGGCCAACAATCGCCGCGTGGACGTGACGCTCAGCACCACGGGGGAACAGTCGGTTCGGCGCTTCCCCTTCAACGCCAAGGACGCTTTGACTCTGCTCAGCCGAGGGGGAGGAGAAGCAGCGAAAGCCAAAGCGCCGGCTGCCAAGGTGTCGGCCGCGAAACCAAAAGCTGCGGCGCCCAAAAAACCAGCCACGCCATGAGCATCGGCCTAACCGCTGCTCCCCGCCCCGACCGGCTGGGCGAACTCGCAGGCTTGATCGAAGCGGGTGCGGCGGATTTTGTGGAGCGGAAGAACAATGTGTTTGCGGAAGCCCGCGGGCTGGTACAGCGGCGGCTGCGGCAAGCCAGAGCGGACCCTGCGCCTGAGCAGAATGCCCTCGACAAATTGCGAAGAAGATTTCGGCGAAGTGCTGCGGCATGAATTGAACACAATCCGCTGACGGGAAATTCTCGGCAACGCCGAGGTGCTCCTCGCGGAGATTCGCAGAAACTTTTTCTCTGTGGCACCATGTGTTAATTCTTCTTTCTTGCACTTTTGAACTTTCAACTTTTCCCTCCAGGCTTCCCAGCGGAGGCCCGTGCGTTAGGCGAGGCAGGAACCTTCGCATACGTCCCGAAAAACGAAAGCACGCGGCGCTGAAATTCTTCCGGGTAAAAGCCGAGCGCGGCGGTGTGGTACGCGCCCGGCACAACCCAGAGTTGCTTGGGCCCGCGTGCGGCGTCGTAAATCATCTGCGTATGCCGGCACGGCAGGGCTTCATCCTTTTCATCACAGATCAGGAAAAGCGGAAAAGCGCGCGACCCCACCGCCTTCACCGGAGAAATTTCCGCCAGCGGGAGGCCGGTGAGTTTTTCTCCGCGATACAGCAGCGTCCACGTGAACGGACGCAGCAGCGTCTTCCCGAGCCAGGGAGATTTGCGCAGCCCAGCATAGTCGTAAGCCGCTTCGCGAAGATTGGCGAACGAGGCTTCGGCGACTACGGCTTCGATGCGTGGATTCGCCGCGGCGGACTGTAGCGCGATGCCCGCGCCCATAGATTCGCCGAGCGCAAAGATGTGCGGAGTGGGAGTTGCGTGCGGCTCCGGAAAGCCTGGAGGCGATTTGGCGGGCGGGTGGATTTGAACGCGAGTGAACCATGCCAGTCTATGTTCCAAAGTGTCGATGATGGCGCGGGTGTCGTTGCGCTCCAGCCAGCCATAGGTGGCCATGGAACCTTCGCTCGCGCCGTGGCCGCGCGCGTCCATCATCACCACGCTGTAGCCGGCGCGCAGCAGGAATTCCGACTGCCCGATCACGCCGACGCGGTTGTCGGCCACACCGTGGAAGAGTAGAACCCAACTGCCGTTGGGACTTGGCGGGGTAACCGTCCAACCGCGGAGCAGCACGCCGTCCGGCGCGCGTACCTCAAAGTCCTGGCGAGAAACATGGGTCACTGCGAAGAACCCATCGGCTTCGCGGATCAAATCCGGCGTAAGTTCGCGCCGAATGGGCTTCAAGTACCAAGGCGCGACTAGCCAACCCACCAGCGCCGCCAGCAGCGGCGGCAACAACAGCAGAATCAACGCAGTCCGAATGAGCCGTCTACGCATTGTTTTGGGTACGGGCTCCGGAACGCTTCGGCTCCTACGGAGAATACGTATAGAAGGAATGGAAACTTGCATGTTCGACTTCAATATGTACAGAGGAGGTTCCATTTTCCGAAAGGAGACGCCGGCGCGGCAAGACGGGAATTAATCGTCGTAAACGGTGCTGCGGTGGCCGACGGCCACTACCAGCACAACGAGGCGAGCCTGCTGAAGCTGGCAAATGATACGGTAATCGCGCAACCGGTAACGCCACAAGCCAAATTTGCTATGCCGGAGTGACTTGCCAAAACTTCGAGGATCGTCCGCCTTGGCGATACGCTTCTCCATGTATTCGAGGATTTCGCGCTGGACTTGGCGGTCGAGCTTCTTGAGGTCCCTGACGGCTTCCTCGTCGTACTCAATCGTCCAGGCCAAGCTCCCTCCGGACCTGGGCGCTGGTATAGCGCTTGCCACGCTTTTCCAAGCGAGCTTCCGCCAAGTAACGGTCCTCAAGGTCTGCGATGTTTTCCTCGATGAGCTTGGTGGCGTAGAAGGTTTTAGTCCGGCCGGTTTCTTTGGCGAGGCGAGACAAACGGCGTTCGAGCGTAGGTTTCAAGCGGATAGAAAGCATTGACATTCCCCTTTATGGCGCTCGTACGACATGTAGTATATGTCATACAAGGTTTACAAACAAGCGAAAAGGGAGCGTTAGAGCATTAGAAACCGGGGGGATGGTCGGAGGCAACCGCGAAGGCGCGTTCGAGGGCGGTGCCCACGCGGCAAAGCGTGCCTTCCTCAAACAAGCGGCCGATGAGCGTGACGCCGTGGGGAACGCGGCGCGGCGGAGAAAATTTTGGCAGAGGATGTTGCGGGTCGGGCGCCCAATCGGACCGCGCCTGGTAGACTTCGACGAAGCCGGCGCGCAGCGTGAGCGAAGGATGTCCCGTGTTGTTGCTGATCGTAAGCATTTCGTCGCGGAGCGAAGGGACGAGAAGCAAGTCCACGTCGGAGAAAATGCGCGCCATCTCCTGGCAGACTTTGAGGCGGAAGCGGTCGGTCTGTACGAAATCCACGGCGGAAAGAAAACGGGCCTGGCGGAAAAGATTCGGCCAGGAGTCGTGTGTCTGCATTTTGAGCTGATCGACGCCGTGCGAAAGCGTGAGTTCTTCGAAAGAGGCAGCGCCTTCGGCGAACAGATTGAGATTGAGCGAGCCGTAGGGCCAGTCGGGAAGAAAAACTTCAACCGGACGCATGCCCAGCTTTTGGATGGTTTCGAGAGCGGCGCGATCCACGTCGGTGGCGGGAGGCTGCTTCATCCAGGCGGGGAAGTAGCCGACGCGAAGATCTTTAACGGGAGCGGCGGAGTCGAAGTCGAGATGGCTGGGGACGCTGGAGACGTCGCCAGGGTCGGGGCCGGTGATGGCTTGCAGAACGAGAATGGCGTCTTCGACGGCGCGGGTCATGGGACCGAGTTTGTCGAGCGACCAGCAAAGCGTCATCGCGCCGGTGCGCGGAACGCGGCCGTAGGTGGGGCGAAGGCCGGTGACGCCGCAACGCATGCTGGGGCTCACGATGCTGCCGCCGGTTTCGCTGCCGATGGAAAAACCGACGAGGCCCGCGGCAGTCGCCGCGCCGGGCCCGGCACTCGACCCCGAAGCGCCTTCTTCGAGCAGCCAAGGATTCATGGTCTGGCCGCCAAACCAAATGTCGTTGAGCGCAAGCGCGCCGAGACTGAGCTTGGCGACAAGCACGGCGCCGGCGTTGTGAAGACGCTGAACGACGGTGGCGTCTTGCGTGGGGATGCGATTGCGGAAAGGTTCGGCGCCGTAAGTGGTGGGGATCCCGGCCGTGTCAAGAAGATCTTTGCCGCCCCAGGGAATGCCGTGGAGCGGGCCGCGATATGTTCCAGCGGCGATTTCCGCGTCGGCTTTTTTCGCTTGCGCGAGGGCGAGATCGCGCGTGAGAGTGATGACGCAGCGGAGCTTCGAGTCGAACTGTTCGATGCGATTAAGATAGATATGCGTGAGGCGCTCGGAAGTGAGTCTGCGTTGCTCGATCCATCGCGAAAGCTTGGTGACCGGAGCATAGGCGATCTCGGCGTCGCTCGAAGGGAGCGGGCCGGGATCGGAATTGCTGCCGACGAAGCGGTCGCGTTGGGCGGCAGGATGCTGGCCGGGAAGTATCGCGTCGTAGCGCGAAAAAGGTGCCACCGTGGATTCGATGGCAACGCTGCGCGGGCCGGTGCGGCGTTCCAGAAGCGCCGCCATGTCCACGCGCCAGGAGTTAGCGGCCTGCGTGCGTTCGGCGGGAGTAAGTTGAACGCGAACGAGTTTTTCAGCTTCCGTGAAAGTCGTGGGAGAAACTTCGGGACCCACCGCGGGACCGGTCCCGAAGGCGGAAGGCGTGCCGGGAGGGAGTTGTGACGGTTCTTGCGGTTCTTTTGACTTCAGGGAAACCGCCGCTCCGAGAAAACCGAGCGACATTTTTGCGAGAAACTGCCTGCGGGGATCTGCCATTTGCCCTCCGAGGCCCAGCATTGTATCCGAGTCTTGCAGATGTGTGGGACCTGAAGAATCCTTAGTCATAGTTAGGAGTAGTGAGCTTCCGCAGCGCACAAACGGTTGCAACCCGGCACATGGACTCTGTGATTGTTATAAAGTTGTCAAGGGAGCAAGATCGTCTTCCAAGCGTGCGGCGGGTTGATTCTGCCTGCAGCTTCGAGGAGTCAAGGAGACTGCGTGTGAGATGGAATCGTTTGGTGCTTGAGGCTGGACAGATGTTTGCAGTTGCGGTGCTTCTTGTGCGCGCTTGCCCCGCGCAGCAGAAGATCTCCGACACAGAAAAACTCCTGTTTGATGCCGCAAATCACGAGCGGACGGCAAGAAAGTTGCCGCCTTTGAAGTGGGATGAGGCTCTGGCGCGCGCGGCGCGCAAGCATGCGGAATTAATGGCCGAGCAGGATTTGCTTGAGCATCAACTGCCAGGCGAGCACGACCTGGCGGCGCGGGCGCGCGAAACGGGGGCGAGCTTCCGCCATATCGCGGAGAACATCGGCACGGCCGTGGATGCCTACAAGTTTCACGACGGCTGGATGCAATCGCCGGGGCATCGAGCAAACATCCTGGACGCCGCCGCCGATTCCGTTGGGATTGCCGTGGTTCAGAGCGACGGGGAGTTGTACGCCGTGGAGGATTTTGCGCGAGCCGTTGCGGTCCTCTCCATTGAAGAGCAAGAAAAACGCGTGAGCGAGATTCTCGCGGATCGCGGGTTGCATTTGATGGACATTGGAAAGGATGCAAGGAGGAGCTGTGAGCTGGAGCATGATTATGCGGGGAACAGCAAGCCACGGTACTTCGTGCACTACCAAACGGCAGACATCTCGCAACTCCCGGAAACGCTGGAGAAAGAAATCCGATCTCGCCGCCATAAGTCTGCGGCCGTGGGAGCTTGCCGTCCGAAAGGGTCGTCGGGATTCACCAGTTTCCGCATCGTGGTGTTGCTCTACTGAGGCATCGCGCGCGACCGGCGCTCGGCACAAGAAAGTATTTCTCACCGCCACGCCCATAAACCACTGCGCTGGAACGCCCGTTCGTCCAAATAGCCCGGGGCGGGACGCTTAAGGCGCGAAAGCGCCCCCTACGGTGGCTTGCCGAGACTACGAGCGGAAGAGGACGGATTCGCGCTGGAACATTTTGACGGCGAGGAAAAGTCCTGCCGCGGCGTAAACGCTGCTGGACAGCAAGATAAGCAGGATGTAGTTCCAATGAAAAGTACCGGCGACGATTTCCTTGCAGACCAGGCTGGTGCTGAGAATGGGAATGAGAGCAAGCTTGGGATTCAGATCGAAGCCTGGCAAGAGAGAAGCGACGGCGGGGATGACCACGATGAAAGTCATCGGTGTCAGGTAGCTCTGTGCTTCCTTGTAACTCTTGGCAAACAGGGCGATGGTGAGCAAAGCCGACGCGAAGAGCACGGCCAGAGGAAGGGCCATCAAGAAGACGGAAAGAACCGTGGGCAAGCCAACGTGAAGCTGGAAGACCGCCGCATCCTTTTGCGCCATGGCCGGAGAATGTCCCACGAGGTAAAAAGAAGTTCCCATAGAAATGATCGAGAGGATCGCGGTGGAAAGAGAGGCAGAAAGAACGAGGAAGAACTTGCCGAGAACGAGATCGACGCGCGAAAGAGGGCTGGAGAGGATGGTTTCCATGGTGCCGCGTTCCTTTTCTCCGGCAGTGAGATCGATGGCGGGATAAATGGCGCCGGTCATGGAGAGAAGGATGACCATATAGCCAAGAAGACCGCCGAGAGCGGCGCCGCTGACTTTTTCGGCGGGAGCAACGTTGTGTTTTTCGGTTTTGAAGGGCGAGATGAGGGAGTCCGGGAGATTATTGGCTTCAAGACGCTCTTTGACAAAATCGTCGCGAAACGACTTCAAGGAATCTTCCACGTGTCTGGCGGCAAACTCAGACTTGACCTCGCCCTGGTAATAATGAATTTGGACGGTGAGAGGAGATTTGCTGCTGAGAGAAGCGTCAAACCCGGGGGGGATCTCGACGCCGGCCCGAATCTGCTTGTTGGAGATTTGGTCTTTCCAGTCGTCAGCGTAGGGGACAATTTCCAGGTCCTTGCTGGCTTGCAAGGCCGCAACTAATCGGGGCGAGTTTTCGCCTTGAATTATCATTACCTTCGGAATTTCTTTTTCGGCTTTGTTCATCATGACCGCCATCAGGGAAGTCATACCGACCATGAGCACCGGGAAGGCAAGGAGAGGCACAAGGACGGTAGAGATGAGGGTGCGGCGGTCGCGGAGCCACTCGGTAAGTTCTTTGCGGTAGACGGTGGCGACGCTACGGAAGTTCATGACTCAGGCCTCCGAATTCTTGAGAAGCGGGCCAACGACCTTGACGATGATTTCTTCGAGGTTATGTTCGGCGTATTTTGCACGGAGTTCAGAAACGGTGCCGTCGGCCATGAGCTTCCCTTCGTGGATGATGCCGATGTGGTCGCAGAGGCGCTCGACTTCACTCATGATATGCGTGGAAAAGATGATGGCTTTGCCGTGGTCACGGCAGTCACTGATGAAAGTAATGATGGCGCGGGCGGTCATGACGTCGAGGCCGGTGGTGGGCTCATCGAAAATCATGACGGGCGGATCGTGGACAAGCGTGCGGGCGATGGAGGTCTTTTGTTTCATGCCGGTGGAAAGTTTGTCGCAGCGACGCTCGCGGAAACCGTTCATATCAAGGCGGTTGAAAATGTCGTCGACGCGCTTTTTGAGCGTGGGCTCATCGAGGCCATTGAGGCGACCAAAGTATTCAACAAGTTCCTGGGCCGTGAGGCGCGGATAGAGTGCAGTGGCGGTAGAGAGGAAGCCGACATTGGCACGAACCTTTTCGGGCTGCTCGACGACGTCGTGACCGCAGACGATAGCCGTGCCATCGGTGGGTTCGAGGATGGTAGCGAGCATGCGGAGGGTGGTGGTTTTGCCCGCGCCATTGGCACCGAGCAGGCCGTAGATTCTGCCGGGGTGGCAGGTGAAACTGACATTATCCACGGCGCGGATTTCGCCGCGCTTCCTGTCGTGGAACCGCTTGGACAGACCACGAGCTTCAATCATCAGCAAACCCCGATTAGAAATTCGCAATACGGGACACGGAGCCTTCCGAGTGTACTACGTTAGAGGCGATGGAACGTAACAAGAGGTAAGCAGAAGAGGGAGGCGAAGACAGGTCAGCCTTTGTGACAGGCAGGACACTGTTTGGCATCAAATTTATCAGGGGTAACGCGAAACATGTTGTTGCACTGAATGCAAACCCGGTGAAGCACCGTGCTGGAAACTGGCGTCAGCTTGGGCGAACCCTTAGAAGCCGGAGAACTGGTCCGGGCGCTGGTGGTATCTGTGACCATGGGACGATAGTAGCATGTTGGGGGCCAGGCACCAAAGCGTCGGCATCCTCAGGCTGGGCCGGGGCATCTGTCTTTAAGTGGGCCTGTATCTATGCGCCTCGCTCGGGGATGCGGCCATGATCCCGATGAGAGCCTTCTCTCACAGCGAAGATAAGCACAAGCTGTTGCGGCGTTGCTTGCTCGCTCGATGTATTACGTAAGACATGGCGCATGCAGAAAGCCGCGCCGGGCTTGCCAGAATGCAGTATCTTGGAATCTTCCAGGTAAGGGCGGCCAGCCACGGACAAACCGGCGGGAATTATCCGAGGGAAAAGAATTTGTGCGCCCGTGGAGCGCCCCAGACAAAAAGGTATGAAATAGAGATTCATGGATCGCAAGCTACGAAACCGGATTTTGCTGTACCTGCTATTGGCCGCCGTGTTGGCGTACGCAGGCATCCGGTTGAGCGAACGCAAGCCGGCGCCGAAGATTGCGGCGGTGACGCCGGTGCGGGAAAACCTGATTTCGTCGATTAGCAGCAATGGCAAGGTCGAGCCCATTTCGCCGTACATGATGCGCGCGGAGCTGGACACTTTCGTCGAAAAAGTTTACGCCAGCGAAGGCCAGCAAGTAAAAAAAGGCCAGTTGCTGCTGGAATTGGACGTCAAGGACGCCGCGGCACAACTTGCCGAGACACGCGCGAAGCTGCTACAGGCCCAGGATAATTTGCGGGCCGCGAGGGCCGGGGGAAAACCGGACGAGGTGGCGAAGGTCCTGGGTGATTTGGCGAAGGCGCAGGCGGAGCGCGACCGGCTGCAGAAAAATCATGATGCACTGCTCCACCTGATCAAGCAGCAAGCGGCAACGAGAGACGAGTTGGCCGCCAACGAATTGGAGCTGACCAAGGCACAAGCGGAAGTCACGCGGCTCACGGCGGCAAAGCAGGAATTCGAGCGCAGCGTGAGGCTGGACAGCGACCGCACAGCGTTGCAGGTGGAACAACTGAAAAACGAAGTTGCCGCGCTCGAAGAGAAAGTGCAGCAAGGCCGAATCAGCGCCCCGGCAAACGGAACGCTGTATTCCCTGCCGGTGAAGGCCAGAGATTTTGTCAAGGTCGGTGATCCGCTGGCGGAGATGGCGGACCTGCACAAGGTACGCGTGCGGGCGTTCATCGACGAGCCGGACCTGGGCGGGCTGGAAGAGAATCAGCCGGTGAGAATCACCTGGGATGCGCTGCCCAACAGGACCTGGCTGGGCAAAACGGAAATGATTCCCAAGCAGGTGGTGCAGCGAAATACGCGCAGCGTCGGCGAATTGTTGTGTTCGGTGAACAACGAGAAGCTGGAGTTGCTGCCGAACATCAATGTGAACGTGCGCATCAATTCGCGGGAGCGCCTGGGAGTGTTGTCGGTGCCACGGGGAGCGGTGGAAATTGAAGGAGGACGGCGCTACGTGTATGTCGTGAAATCGAACCAGCTTGGGGTAGGCAAGTCCACTCTGGAAAAGCGCGAGATTCGCGTAGGAATTGCGGACGCCACGAACTATGAGGTCGTGAGCGGCCTGCAAGAGGGCGAATTGGTGGCCTTGCCCGGCGACGTGGACCTGCGCGACGGCATGTATGTGATTGTGGTCAGCACGTCAGCGGGAAATTACTAGAGAAAACCGATGGAGAGAGGGAGCAGGCTGGCGTTCGCAATCATCTTTCTGGCGGGAACGGCGCTTACCGGGGCAGCCGTCCGGCCGGATGCCAGCCTGGAAGTGGCCCGCCGGGCCTACGAGGCCAGCGACTTCACAAAGGCCATCCAGGTGCTGCAAGAGGCCGCGGCAAAAGATCCAAAAAACGGCGACATCCAGTTGTTACTGGCGAAAAGTTATCTGGAGCTCCAGGAACACGATGCCGCCATCCGCTGCGCGGAGAGAGCCGTAGCCCTGGACCCGCAAAATTCCCTTTATCACGAGTGGCTGGGAAGGGCGTTTGGGGAAAAAGCGGATCGTGCCGGATGGTTCTCTGCAATTTCGCTGGCAAAAAAGGCGCGCAGGGAATTTCAGAAAGCAGTGGAACTGGACGGCCGGAATTTCTCGGCGCGCCAGGCGCTGATCGAATTTGACTGCAGCGCTCCGGGAATCGTGGGCGGAGGAGAAGACAGAGCCCAGCCGCACATCAAAGAACTGATGGAGTTGGACACCGCGGAAGGGCACTATGCGGCGGGAAACTGCCGGCGGCAAAAGAAGGACTTCGTCGCCGCGGATGAGGAGTTCACCAAGGCGCTGGAAAGCCAGCCGAAAGCTGCAGAGTTGATCTATGACATTGGCGACTACGCGATGAAGCGCCAGCAGCCGGAGCGATTGTTTGCCGTGGCGGATGCCGGGGAGCGAGCGGCATCGAACGATCCGCGAGGCAAGTTTTACCGGGGAGTGGGACTCGTGCTGAAGAAGGAAGCGCCGGAAGAAGCAGAGCGGTTGTTGCAAGAGTATGCGAGGAGAGCGCCGAAGAGGAACGGTTACCCTTCGCCAGCCTGGGTGCACGTATGGCTGGGGCAGCTGTACGAAAATAGGAATGACCTGGCGGAAGCGAAAAAGGAATTTGAGAATGCCCTCCGGCTGGATCCGAAAAACAAAATGGCGCAGGAAGGGTTGAAGAAACTTAAAAAAGGCTAAACGTTCTTACCGAACCGCGTCAGTTGGCTCGTGGGAATTGTTCTTGAAGCGATAAGCGACGATGGTCATTCGAGAGACCATATCGGTAGCAATCGATGCGTTGCGCGCGAACAAGCTGCGCGCGATGCTGACGTCGCTCGGGGTCATCATCGGAAGCGCTTCGATCGTTCTGGTGGTTACGGTGGCGCTGAGCAGCCGGAAATTCGTTCTCTCGCAGATCGAAGCCGTGGGCGCCAACCTGGTCTGGGTGGAACTGGTGCAGAGGCCGGACAAAGCGCCGCCCCTCAGTTATGAAATGACGCTGGAAGACATGGAGGCCGCAAAGTCCATTCCGCATGTCGCGGCCATAGCGGGTACGCGCGAGCACCCCATGACCATGACGGTGGATGGCGTGGATCGGGCCGTCAACCTCGTGGGCGTGACCGAGGGTTACCAAAACATTCGGCGGCTGCTCATCATTCGCGGACGGTATTTTGACACCGCCGATATGGAAATGCGCAGTAAGGTGTGCTTAATCACCACGCAGCTTGCGGAAAGAATTTTCGGGCAAGAAAACCCTATTCGAAGACCGATTCGCATGGGCGAACTGACCTTCACGGTGATCGGGGTTTTTCGTGAGCGCGTGGAAACCTTCGGCCTTTCCGAAATTCAGGAAAATTCCGTGCTCATCCCGTTCACGCTGATGAAGTATTACACCGGCACGGAATATTTGGGCTTGCTGGACGTGCAAGCCGACAAGTCGGAAGATGTGCCCTCGGTCCAACGTCAGGTGGCACTCCTGCTGCGAAGCCGGCATCCTGCGGAAGCGGATTATAAGGTGCAAACGCTGACGGCGATTCTGGGGGCGGCCAGGAATATTTCGCTAGCACTGACGGTGGTGCTGATCATCATTGCAGCCATCGCCCTGTTGATCAGCGGAATCGGCATCATGAACATCATGCTGGTGACGGTGACGGAACGGACGCGGGAAATTGGAATTCGCAAGGCAATCGGGGCTGCGCGGCGGGAGATCCTGTACCAGTTCCTGGTAGAGTCATTTTTTATCAGTGGAGGAGGAGCCGTGGTTGGGATTTTGCTCGGGATCGCCCTGCCGGTGATAGCACAGTACTTTTTGCCGGGGAATTTGCGGGTGCCGGTGTCGGGGTCCAGCGTAGTGATTGCGTTCGTGGTGTCCTGCTCGACAGGGCTGTTCTTCGGATATTTGCCGGCAAACCAAGCGGCGAGCCTGCAGCCCGTGGAATCGCTGCGCTACGAGTAACTCACGGTTGTTTCAGAACCACAACGAAGCATGAAAATGGGCCCATCGACCGATGCTTTGTCTTCAATGAGATAGGCGGCTGTTTTCCTAGGAGTAAAGCAGAGAGGGATTGCAAGCGAGGGAGTTAGGTACAAACTCAAGGCGCGTGAACCGCAAAGAAGGAGCTGGAAGATGCGACTGCTTCGAACCGCTGTGGGCGTTGCTACATTGACCACTTTGTGTGCTGGTGTCAAGGCGCAAGAGAGCTCCGCGCCAAAACCTGCAGAGCCGTACCCGCAAACCGCGAGCGGGGCGCCGGTAGCGCTGACTTTGAAGCGCGCCATTGAGCTGGCGCTGCAGAACAGCCAAGAGATTCAAGTAGCAAAGATCCAAGCGAGCGTCGCGGATCATGCGGCGCAAATCACCAAGGCGCAATTTATGCCAAATCTGTATGCAGGCTCCGGCGCTGGCTATACGTACGGTATACCGGAGACACCGGGCGGGCGCGCGCCTTCCGTGTTCAACGTGACTTATACCGAGCAGGTCCTCAACGAGCCGCTGCGTGGCCAAGCAAAAGAGATGCAAGAGCAGGCCAAGGCGCAGAAGGTCACGCTGGAGGAAACGAGGAACAGCGTCATTAGCCGGACAGCGATGGCTTACCTGGAACTCGGGAAGGTGCGGCATTCGCTGGAGCTGTTGCGCGCGGAACAGGAAAGCGCGGAGAAGATTCTTCAAGTCACCCAGGAACGGGAGGGCCAGGGATTCGAATTGCCTATGCAAGTCACGCAGGCACAATTGACTAAGGCAAAAATCGTCCAGCGCATCCTGCAACTGGAAGAGCGACAAGACGAGCTGGAAGTTTTTCTGAGATACCAGCTGGGACTGCCGGAAACGCGGGCTATCGAAGTCACGCCGGAAGATTTGCCGGGAGAAGCGGAGCAAGCGGGCGACAACCTGGTGGCGGCGGCGCTGACGAACAACGCGGGCTTGCGGTTGGCGGAATCCGACGTGCGCGCGAAAGAGTTCCGGTTGAAAGGGGAAAAGCGCGGATACTTTCCCACATTAGAATTGGTGAGCATCTACAGTGTGCTGGCGAAATACAACAATTACAGCCTCTACTTCAATCGCTTCCAGCGGAACAACTACAATGCCGGGATCGACATGCGTGTGCCGATCTTCAGCGCGCAAATAAGAGCGAACATCGGGCTGGCGCAGGTGAACCTGAACGCGGCCAAGGCAACCTTGGCCAGCAAACGCACCGAGTTGACTGCGGATGTCAGACAGCAGACGCGGCGCGTGCGGGAGATGAATGCGGCCAAAGAAGTGGCGCGGCTGGAATTGCAACTCGCACAGCAAAAGGTGGCGGTCTTGCAAGCGCAATTCGGTGAAGGAAAGCTGAACCTGCGGGACATGGAAAAGGCGAGACTCGAAGAGAATGACAAGTGGATGGCGTACCTGGACGCCAATTTCCAGAAGCAGCAGGCGCAGTTGGACTTGCTCAAAGCAGCAGGGCAGCTGGATAAAGTTTGGCAGTAAACAAACCAGATCGGAAATAGGGGATAGTGGACAGGCCTACCACAAATACTGAGAACAGAGGATGCTCGATCAAGAGAGCTTGAACGCGCTGCGAGAGGCTTTGCGCATCCTGGATGCCGGATTCGCCAAGCTACCCACCTACACGCCGAATGCACCACGAGTGGAACAGATTGCCGAAGCATTGAGTGCAACGGCAGAACGGCTGAAAGACAACTACCCTTATTTTCACCCGCTGTATGCGGGCCAAATGCTCAAGCCGCCACACCCTGTGGCGCGCATGGCCTACGCCTTAGCCATGTGGATCAATCCCAACAATCACGCGCTGGATGGCGGACGGGCTACGTCGGCGATGGAAAAAGAAGCCGTCGCAGAAATTGCCGCCGCGTTTGGTTGGAAGAATTTTCTGGGGCACCTCTGCGGCGGCGGCACCATGGCCAGCCTCGAGGCATTGTGGGTGGCGGGGCAGCTTCAACCGGGAAAGAAAATTCTTGCGAGCAAACAGGCACACTACACGCACCAGAGAATCAGCGGGGTGCTGCAACTGGCATTCGAATCGGTGCCAACGGATGCCCTGGGGCGCATGGACATGGAAGCGCTGGCGAAACGAGTGGAGCGGGGAAATGTGGGAACCGTCGTTGCGACCGTGGGCACGACAGCAACCGGATCCATGGATCCGCTTCCCGAGATTCTGGAATTGCGTGCAAAGCATGGATTTCGAGTTCACGCTGACGCCGCGTATGGCGGATATTTTATTTTGGCGGAAAATCTGGGGAAAGACACAAGGTCGACTTTCGAACAGATCGGAATTGTCGATTCCATCGTCATCGATCCGCACAAACACGGATTGCAGCCGTACGGATGCGGATGCGTGTTGTTTCGCGATCCCGGCGTGGGGCGACTTTACAAACACAACTCGCCGTACACCTATTTCAGCTCGGCGGAGCTGCATTTGGGCGAGATCAGCCTGGAGTGCTCCAGGCCGGGAGCTGCTGCCGCAGCGTTGTGGGCAACGCAGAGGCTGCTGCCACTCAAGAAAGGCGGTGAATTTGCGCGCGGTTTGGAGCAGGGGAGGAAATCCGCCCTCGCGCTCTTTGAAAAGGTCAAAGCGGACTCGCAATTTCTAACCGCGTTCGCACCGGAGCTCGACATTCTGGTGTTTGCGCCGCGCGGCAATAGCGTGAGTGAGACTTCTACTCTGAGCCGGAAAGTTTTTGAAGCCGCGGCCAAACGCGGACTGCATCTGGCGGTGGCTGAATTGCCTATCCATTTCTGGGAGAACAACCTCGGCGGCATGAAGCGCGACCGCGAAAGACTCACGTGTTTACGTTCCGTACTGATGAAACCAGAACACCTCGAGTGGGTGGAGCGCATCTGGGAATTGCTATCGGCGGCCACCGCAGAAGTTCTCGCGCTGCGAACTTGAAACCGAAAAGGGAAAGCGGAAAATGGCACGGTCCGGAGTGACCCTCATGAGCTGCCATGGCCGCCTGTGGAACGGTGTACCGCAAGCTCCGCTTAATGCCGGATTGGCTGGTTCACACCCCGATAACACCCATTCGGAGAAAGATTTGAGGGGATGCAGCAAAGTCGGGTACACTGTAACCTAAGCATCGGGCACTGGGTTGTGTGTCATCGGAGCCCGCGTGGGCTACGCCCCGATGCTCAGCCCAGCAGAACTCGCACAGACAAAACCGTTTCTAAAAAACACTGAGGGTGCTGAATGCCGGAAGTGATGAAAACTCTGTTGCTAAACCCGCCCAGTTTCGAGAACTTTGACGGCGGAGCCAGTTCCCGGTGGCCCGCAACGCGCGAGATTGAATCCTACTGGTATCCGGTTTGGCTGACCTACCCCGCCGGGATGATTCCCGGGAGCCGGCTGCTGGATGCTTCCCCACACAAGATCAACTGGAAGCAAACGGTAGAAATCTGCAAGAACTACGAGTTTCTGATTCTGTTCACTTCGACGGTGGGACTGCAAAGCGACATCAAGCTCATCCGCAAGATCAAAGAAGCCAATCCGGGCATGAAGATTGCTTTTGTCGGGCCGCATGGACATATCAAGCCGGATGAGACGCTGATGACCAGCGAAGACATCGACTTCGTCACGCGCGGGGAGTTCGACTATTCCGTGACGGAGTATGCTCACGGGAAACCTCTCAACGAGATTCTCGGCGTGAGCTACCGCAAAGACGGCAAGATTGTGCACAATCCGGAGCGGCCGCAACTCCACACGGAAGAGCTGGACGCGCTGCCTTTCGCGTCCGACATCTACAAGCGCGACCTGGAAATCGAGCGCTACAACGTGCCCTTTCTGCTGCATCCCTTCATTTCGTTCTATACCACGCGCGGCTGTCCGGCGCTTTGCACGTTCTGCATGTGGCCGCAGACCATTTCCGGCCACGCCTGGCGGACGCGCTCGACCGAGAACGTGGCGCGGGAAGTGAAGCAGGCCCTCGGATACTTCCCGCAAATGAAAGAGATTTTCTTTGACGATGACACCTTTAATATCCGCAAGGATCGCGTGTTGGAGCTTTGTGCCAAATTCAACCCCTTGAAGTTTCAGTGGTCGTCAACGGCGCGCGTGCACAGCGACGAAGAAACGGTTAGAGCCATGGCCGAGTCGGGCGCGCGGCTGTTCATCGTGGGATTCGAATCGGGCGACGCGCAAATCCTGAAGAACATCAAGAAAGGCGCGACGCTGGAGATGGCGCGGAATTTCCGCAAGCATTGCCGAAAATACGGCATCAGGGTTCACGGCGACTTTATCATCGGCTTGCCGGGCGAAACGAAAGAAACCATTCAGAAGACGATTGACTTTGCCAAAGAACTGGATTGCGAAACAATTCAGGTTTCGCTGGCGCATGCCATGCCGGGAACGGAACTTCACGACTCTATGGCCGCGCAAGGATTCCTCAAAGTTGAAGCTCTGGCGGATTCCGGCGGCCACCAGCTTCCGCATATCGAGTACCCGCACCTCTCCAAAGCCGAAATGATGGATGGTGTGAACCGTTTCTATGACGAGTATTACTTCCGGCCCCGCGTTGTGTGGCGCATCGTGAAAGAGGCTTTGTGGGATAGTCAAGAGCGCAAGCGGTTGTACGCAGAAGCAACCGAGTTTTTGAAGCTGCGCGCCGAACGCTTGAAGTGGGCGCGCAAGGGCGGGGAAGAATACAGCAAGCCCATGGTTTCCGTCCCCGGAGCAAGTTCGGCCTCCGGAAACGATTAGCTTCCCTAAAATGGCAAGCGAAAAACGGCTGCGAATCAAGACGCTGGTCATGGTCTTGCTTATGGTTGTGTGCGCGAACGCAGGAGACCTGCTGCTGAAGCGCGGCATGGCGCAAATTGGCGCAGTCGAGTTGACGGCTCACGGCATCGCGCAGGCTTTTGTGCAGACCGTGGCAAGTCCGACCATTTGGGTGGCCATCTCTTTTCTCATCGGATTCATGGTCAGCTACATGACGGTGCTGAGCTGGGCAGATTACAGCTACGTCATGCCGGCTGGGGCCTTTGGATACGCGGTGCTCACGTTCCTGGCAGTCATTTTCCTTCACGAAGCCGTTTCGCCGCGGCGCTGGGTTGGAGTCGTGCTAATTTGCGTTGGCGTACTCCTGGTGGGGCAGACGAAGCCGCGAACCACCGAAGTGCCCAGTGAGGCGGTGGCCTGATGCGCGTGTTCCTGGGACTTGCGGCTCTCATCCTGGGCAGCACCTGCGGCGAAATCGCCATTACCCACGGGATGAAGTCGGTCGGAGAGCCGGCGCGACTGCGGCCAAAAGCAGTGTTGCGGTTTCTGGCACGCACCGTGCGCAACGGCTGGTTTTGGACCGGCATTCCGCTGATGGCACTGTCCTTCTATGCGCTGCTGCTTTTGCTTTCCTGGGAGCCCATCAGCCTGGTGATTCCCGCGTCAGCACTCAGCTACGTTGTGGGGACGCTTGGCGCAAAGTTTATTCTGGGCGAAGACGTGAGCACCGCGCGTTGGGCGGGAGTTATCCTCGTTTGCCTGGGCGTCGCGCTGGTGGCAGCGGGCTGAACAACAATCCTGAGAAGCTCTCCATGATGGCAGGCTGGCTTTCCATGATCCGGGACTACTCGCTGTGGCGCGATGTCTTGCTGCTTGTGTCAGCGGTTCCCCTCGTTTACTACCTTATGGCGATTGTGACGGCTTTGCGGTTTTTCGGAGGGGAACAAGGACAATCCCGCGCAGAAGACACCCCTCCTGCGAGCCTGCTAAAACCCGTGCGCGGTGTGGACTTTGGTTCCTACGAGAACTTCGCGAGCTTCTGCCAGCAGGACTATCCAGAATACGAAATTTTGTTTGCCGTGAATGACGAGAACGACTCGGCCGTGCCGCTCATCCGGCAAATCATGGCGGAATTTCCGCAGCGGCGTATTCGCTTGTTCACCAGGGCAGAAGAGCTGGGCGCAAACCGTAAAGTCAACAAGCTGGCGATGCTAGTTCGCGAGGCACAATACGACGTGCTGGTACTGACCGATGGGGATGTGCGTGTGGGGCCCAATTATCTTCGTGAAGTGGTCGCGCCATTGCGCACTAAGAAGGTTGGTGCGGTGACCTCCTTCTACCGGGCGATTGCTCAAGAAAATCTAGGCGCAAAACTGGAGGCCATTGGTGTTTCGAGCGATTTCTTCGCGGGGGTGCTGATGGCGCGATGGAAGGAAGGGATTCGCTTCGCTCTCGGTGCGTCCATTGCCACGACGAAAGAATGGGTCCGGAAGGTGGGAGGCTTCGAAGTCCTTGTCGACACGCTGGCGGACGACTACGAACTCGGCTTGGGGATCGCCAAAGCGGGCGGCCAAATCGTCCTTTCGCGAGAACCGGTTTGGACCCTGTATCCCGCTCAAACTCTTCGTGGATTCTGGGAACATCAATTGCGCTGGGCGCGCACAGTGCGCTTTTGCCGGCCGCTTTCCTACCTGGGACTGCTCTTCACACAAGGACTGCCTTGGACCGTGCTCGCGGTCCTGGCTGCCCCGGCGGCGTGGATCGCTGGTGCATGTATCGCTGCCTATGTGATTCTGCGATTTGCCATGGCCTGGACGGTCGGCGTTTGGGGAGTGGGAGACAATATTTTGCGGCGAAACCTCTGGCTAGTGCCGGTGCGCGATGCCGTCTACTTTGTGGTTTGGCTGGGCAGTTTTGCTTCAAGCCGCATCCGCTGGGGCCCCGTAGAATACAAAATCAAAATGGGGCGCATGGTTGCGGTCGCCGGGAACGGGAAGAGAGCAGCCTAATTGGGACGTTTAAGCTTAAGGAGCTCGATGCCGGCTCGTAGGGTTCCGGGGCTGTTCCGGCTGTTCCGGGGGCGGTTGACGGTTTGCGGAATCCCGATTAAATTGGATAAGCAGAATTGCCGCTGTCCCGATCCTCGGGAACTCTGCTGCGATTTCTTTTTATTCCTTCCCGGTGATGCCCCGCCGAGCCGGGGAGAACCCCACGGATGGGAGGTCGTCCAATTGGTAGGACTCCAGACTCTGGATCTGGCTATCCTGGTTCGAGTCCAGGCCTCCCAGCCAAACTTTTCAATGAGCGTAGGCCCTTCCTCCAACTTAACTTAGGAAAAGCCAGTGTCGCTTGTGGCGACGAGTATCCGAGAACCTGCTGTGTGCTTCTCACCGCTTTCCCGCATTTCACTGAGCGCCCTTGCAACCGGCGACGAAATGCCCTCCAGCCTGTCTTCGGGAGCCCGGACTGCCAATGTAGGGCGAAGAAGTCGCCGCAGAAGGTTGCCCTCTTCGTAAGGCTTGCCGTCAGCCTTAGGGAATACCAACGCCAAGCCACTCTTTCTGACATTGCGCTTGTGCTGTTGAAGGGCAAAGTAGAGGCCGGTGCTCTTAGGCAAACGACGCCACCTAGCTCCAGCTAGAACGGATTGCATAATATGAGACATGGAACAGGCAAAACGATGATGGCGCGCGTTGGCGGCGTCGGATCAGTTATACCGGCGTCATCGCTGACCGTGAAAGTCGCAACGAATGTTCCGGGCGTCGAGTAGGTCACCTCGCCGGGCATGGCCACATTGCTTGACTCCGGCTCGCCACCGGGGAATGACCAAGAATATGCTGTGATTGCTCCATCGGGGTCCGTGCCCGATCCGGAGAAAGACACGGACTGTCCGGCCAGGATCATCACATTGCCCGACGGACTGTCAATCGATCCCGTGGGTGGCGGATCTGAAGAGGGAACTGACCCAAGTGCCTGGACCAAATCCAATCTGCCATGGCCCATTTGCGGCCCTACGCGCACGGCATGAGCCACCGCGCGGGCGGCTTGATACTCATTGATATTCCCTTCCCTGTTGCGCAGGAGCGAAGATCCGCCGGAAACAAACGGCGCGCTGAACGAAGTTCCCCATCCCGCAGCGTATGTGGCGAAGGGATAGGTCGTGACGATGGCTTCTCCGGGAGCGGCGACCCACACGATGGCGTTGCCATAGTTGGAAAAGGAAGACCGTGTATCTTGGTCGCTCGTGGACGCGACTCCCATCACATACTTTTGCCACTCGGCAGGGTAAACCGTAAGTGGCGGAGCGGATTGGCCCTCGTTCCCGGCCGACGCCACGCAAATGACGCTGTTGTGGTTGGCGTAGTTCAGCGCCTTCTTTAGTTCCGGTGAGTTCGTCTGGGTGTCAAAGCTCATGTTGATTACATTGGCGTTGTTCTGGACGGCATAATAAACAGCCCGCAAAATGTCAGAGAGAAAGCCTGTGCCGTCCGATTTGAAAGTTTTCAAGGGCATCAGTTGCGCCGTTGGAGCAACCAGGTGGATCACCCCCATGACCATTGTGCCGTGGCCGAACGCGGCATACTGGTCGTTGCCATCTAGCACCGCAGCCGTGGATTGATCCAGTACCGCAGCTGTAGATTGATTGACTTGCGCAGAGGAGCAATCCGGGCAGGGTGGAGGCGGACAGGAACTGAAGGGGCACGAAGAAAAAGAAATGTCTGTTAATTCCGAACCACCGGGTTGATTGCGCGTAAAATCGTAACCCGGTAACAGCACACTTTGTAGCGCGGGGTGAGTGGGATCTACTCCCGTGTCTAGGTCCGCGACAATTCCGCTGCCGGTGACTCCAAACTGGCTTTGCGTACTTGAGACGCGGACTATTTGTGCGGCGGGCTGGTTGGCATAGCTATTCCATACGGTTCCGCCGAAATTGGGATAAGGCACCGGATTTCTGTCCGCCATCAGATCTGCAGACAATGGTGTGGGGAGACATTCAGCGACGCAAGCGGAAATAGATTGAGCAACTCGTCGACTTCAGCATCCACAATGCCCAGCGCATTGCCCGGGAGATTCAGCAAATCGTCTAAGCCAAGCGGACTGGTGATCAGGAAAAGCTGGCCCAGGGGATCTCCCAACCCCGTCACCGCGGTGCAGATGGGAGGTAATAGGGGAGGGTTGCAAACTACTTGAAGCACCTGGAGATTAATTAAGCGTCGTGCGGACGATGAAGCGGTTGTCCGCTGAGGCTTTGGCGGGCCAGAGCACCGAGAGAAGCACGAGCATACCGGCCGATTTAAACCTCATGGCTTACCCTCTCCCCTGGGGATGAAAGTACTTGTTTATGCGCAGTGCACAACGCTGTTCAAATCTGGCAAGCCGGCCGATACCCAGAAGTTCTCCCTGGCCTTTATTTCCAACGTGATGCCTGGCTCAGGCGCGAATTCAAAGTGAAACTCGCCCCACTGGTTCGTCTTAATGATGCCCATCAATCCTCTTTCGCCCTGGATAACGATTGGTACGCCGCCCAACTGTGGTTTCCTCTTGACCGTATCCAACACCTGACCGGTCAGAGTAATGCGTTGCGAATCTTCCTGCCCTTCGAGTAAGAGGTCCGCTACGAGGATGTCGGATTCATAAAGGAGTTGGCGAGGCGTGGGATGTAACGACCTGACACCGGCCAACGACGGTTCGAGAAAACTATCAAAGACCAGCCGCGCTCCGCGCGTGACTTGCCGCAGACTCGCAACCCGGCGGAGCAGGGAATCCAAGCTTGGCCATAGCTCTTGAAAAAGGGAATCCCTCCGAACCCGCCGAACCGAATAAGCATCCAGGATTTGAAGCAGTTCCGAGTCGCTTTCTTCCCCTATGAGAACAATGGAGCGGCCTAGTAGGTCGGGGACTCGGTTGTGGAGCATGGCCATCAAGCGGGCAGGTGCAAAATCCGCTAGCCGCGGGTCAAGGATGACGGCATCAGGTTTTTCTTGCTCAAACACCTCAAGGGCCTCTTTCAGGGCGGAGGCAACCAGACACTGGTACCCCATGCTCCTAAGCAACACGCGAACGTTGACGCACACCAGTGGGTTGCCACCGAGGATTAGGACTTTGGGCTGGATTTGCGCAGTTTCCACTGCTACCTACTTGCAATGAATCTTTCGCGCTTACTAGCAGTAGCACATAAGATAGGCCAGGCGGGTAGTCAATCTAGGAAATCCCTCAATTCTCTGTAGGGTAACAACGTATTTCAGAGTTGGGAGGAGGTTTGGCATCAGGAAATGACCCTATTTGATTTCGTAAGACCGCCGCGGAAGTCCCACCTATTGCTGTCTTGGGCGCGGAGTTCATATCCGTTCACAAAAGTCGCCCGTCAGTTGGCCGCGGCAGGAAGGCCATCCCATGCGGCGGAGGTCAGCAAAGGGTTTATTGCGGCTCACCAGATCACGGGTTTTTTCTCTACAGAGTCATCAGGTCTTTACGTATCCAAAATAGAAACTTGACAGGGTTGTTTTCTGCCGCCGCGAGACTAGCATGTGATGAGAGGAAGTGTGTCGTGTTTATGCCTTCGCAGGAAGGACGCGCTCAGAGACGAATCCGACGGGATGCCCAAGGGTTTACTAAATGGCAAACCCCAGCCGCTGCCAGAGGGTGCAATCAGAGACTATGTCCGCTCCCGACGCCGGGATTTTGATGCGAGAGGCGATGAAGACCAATCATTCCTTTTCCCACATCGAACGGCCAAAGGAAAGTTCACAGCCATTTAAAACTACAATGCGCCGCCAGGGTCCGTTAGGAAGCGGCTCCCGAGATTGTGCTCACTGGTTTCTCGCGAGGAAAAAAACAATGAAGAAATTGCGTCGAAGGAGAGAACTGCATCTGGATCGCTCCTTAGCTTCTTTTGCGCAACTCCAAAACTACGGACCATACGTGACTCAGAATAGCGCCCAGGATTGACAATGAGTAATACTAGCTCTCCAGTGAAAGCCAAGAATTTTTCAGCCCCCCGAGCGGACGAGCCGCTGCCGAAGAAGGCGGTGTCTCCGCCCAGGACAGCGGCAGGATTGCTTCTGACGGACTCCTCCCTGTGCCCCGTCTCGTTTAATGCGGAGGCCATCGAGATTCTTAGTTACCCGGCCAAACTCGCAAGCCCAACTAATGCTCAGGTGCTCCTTGCCGCTGAGATTCGGTCGAAGTTAGTGAGCCAGCAGGTCCCCAGTGAATCGCACTTTGTGAACGAGTTCCGGTCAGGCAGGAGACGTTATTTTTGCCGAGCATTCTTTGTGGATTCCGGCGCCGAAGATCCTTCGCATCCGAGCATAGCCATCCTGCTAGAACGAGGGCCCTCCGGATTGGTCGCCATGTCGCAAGTCTCCCGGCAGTTCAATCTCACGCAACGCGAGCGCGAAGTGCTGGAGTACACGCTCCAGGGTCTAAACAGCAAGGCAATTGCAAATCGCATGAACATTAGTAGAAACACCGTGAGGGCCTTTCTGCGCATGATTATGGTCAAGACGGGCGTTTCTTCCCGTTCGGCAATGGTTGGCAAAATTATGATGACCCAGCCGCAGTAATCGGGTCCGTCTCTTCTTGTTCCTCTTCTCCTCGACGCGTTCGCCGAAGGTTGACATGCTTTTTGGTCGTGCGCCAACGCGCATAAAGACGGCATGGAAGTAGAAGCGAGGGTAGAAGCGGAACAGACAATTGCGCCTAGTCCAATCGATTAATTTGATCTGCTAAACCCTTTGTAGGCATAACTTTCGTCAAGCCAATTTGGAACAATCACCGGATTGCCGGCTAATTTACCGTTCAGTAGCCTGAAACCGACTTCCTGGCTAAGGTTGCGTACGCGACGCTAGACGGCCGTAGACAGCGTGCTTCGCTGAACTGGCTTCCTCGGACCTAGCCGCACAACGTGCCGCACTCTTGATTTGGAGTCTGGGCCCGATTCTGGACTTAACGGAGGTATGGTTATGAAGCAGCTGTTCCGCCTTTGCGCTGTTTCCACTGTCCTCGCCTTCATGTTCTTCTCGGCAACGATACAAACTGCGCGAGCTCAGGCCTGCGCGACGCCGACGATCGACATGAAGCTGCTCGTGGTCAGTAATGGAAAAACGGAGTCAGCTTTCCCCGCCATCAAGCAGATCCTCGACTACTTGGGCACTCCTTACGATGTGCTGGACATGACCGTCTACACAGGCGGAATCACTGCTCCAATGTTGTCCGATGGCGTTTGCCACGGTTACTACCAGGGGGTGATCTTCGCGTATGGGGGGTACATCTACACGCTCCCTGGGATGGCGACCCTGACTTCCTATGAGCAAAAGTTCGCGATTCGCCAGCTGAACTGGTACATGTATCCCAACAACGACTTTGGGTTTAACTACCCTTATAACGGGATAATTACCTCTTCGGGTACAGATAGCGCCAGCTTTACCTCTGCGGGGGCGTCTGTTTTCTGGTATACAAACACCGCTAACCCCATTGTCATCTCAAACGCCTTCATCTATCAGGGCACACCCCTCAGTACCTTGCCGACTGGCGCTTCCGTAACGCCCTTGCTTACGGATGCCTCCGGCTATGCCCTCTCGCTGATCTACACGCAAGGCGATGGGCGTCAATATCTCACCCAGACCTTCGACAGCAGTCCTTATTTGATGCACGATTTGGCCTTGGCATACGGTCTGATTAATTGGGTCACGAAGGGCATCTTGCTTGGCGAATACCATATATACGCCGCTGCGCAGGTAGACGACTTTTTCATTAACGACTCGGAGTGGATACCGGGAACACCCTGCACCAATCCCATCACGCACGATCGCACGCCGCCGGATTCCACCACGCTGCCGTTTTTCAGGATCAATTCGGCGGACATGACTTCTTTGGTGGCTTGGCAGAACAAGATACAAAGCGACCCCTTGCTCGCAAATTTCAAACTGACCTTAGCCTTTAACGGCGTGGGCACGACAGGCAACACCGAGTGGACCGGCCTCCCCTCGCCTGGCGTTGCGAATGACGACTTGACCATGAACGTTCAGAACTATCAGCCGTACTTCCACTGGATAAGTCACACCTACGATCACCCGAATAGCCTTAACGGTTTGCACAAATCCGATCCTTATGGTGATCCCAGCACTCCACAGATGGATTCGATCGACCTGGAGATCCTTACAAACCAGTATGTCGCCAACGGGACGGGGCAGAACCTAGACCCAGACACCAGTGATACTGTCCGCACCATCCATTTGACCGACTTCAACCCGGTAAATCTTGTAACTCCGGGGGTCACCGGTCTGAACGATACTTCGGTCCCATCGTATTTGGTTCAAGATGGCGTCGGCTACGTTGTAACCGACACGTCGGTCCTTGGACAGCCGAATAACGGCCCCAATCCATCGCCGAACGTAGGCATCGTGAACAGCTATGCCCCGAGCCTTTACGAAGTTCCCCGACGTCCCAACGATGTCTTCTTCAACGCCGCGAACTGGTCGGACGATCAAGCGGAGTTTTACTGCATCTATAACAATCCCGTGCAACCTCCCTACAACACCTTCAGCGCGCCCCAGATTCTCGATTTCGTAAGTTCCGACTTCGTCGCGCACATGTTGATGGGAGACATGGATCCGGAGATGTTCCATCAGCCCAACCTGCACAACTATGACGGGCAAGGTCACTCGCTGCTGAGTGATACCTATGATCAGACTTTCAGCAAGTATGAACGGTTCTACAAGCGGGGGGTCGTCAGCCTAACGCTCGATCAGTTGGGGCAGGGCATGCAAAATCGAAACGCCTACAACTTGTCGACCGCCACGGCAAGTGTCACAGGCGCTTCTGGGTCGAACCAGACGATCAGCATTTCTGTGCCCGCGACCGCTGCGGTTGCAACCGCGATCATCCCGGTCACTGGCTTGTACAGCGCGGGAGCGGAAGCCTATGGAGGACAATACATCTCGCACATACAGATGAACAGGGGGCAAACGATTACCCTGCCCGTGTCTTCCGTACCTCTTCTCCCATCCGCCTCTTCGCTGGCGTTGAACCCAACCAGTGTTACCGGTGGCTCGCAAACTTCCACAGCTACAGTGACACTGAGCGGGCCAGCCCCCACAGCGGGCGCCGAGGTTACGCTTTCCAGCAACAACGCGGCTGCCGGCGTGCCTGCCAGCGTGACCGTTCCGGCCGGAAGAACCAGCACAACTTTCACGGTCAACACCAACCCCGTGGCCGCGTCGACGGTGGCCACCATCTTCGCATCCTACGATGGCGTGAGCCCGTCGGCCTCGCTCACCGTCACGCCCCCAATCGTCTCTTCGCTAACGCTGAACCCAAGTAGTGTCGTCGGCGGAGTGCAGACTTCCACAGGTACAGTGACACTGACCGGGCCGGCTCCCGCAGGAGGTGCGCAAGTTGTGCTTTCCAGCAGCAGCGCGGCAGCCAGCGTGCCTGCCAGCGTGACCATTCCGGCTGGAAGCACCAGCGCAACTTTTACGGTGAGCACGTCTGTAGTTCTCGTGTCAACTTCCGCCACGATCTCAGCTTCGTACAACAACACGAGTCAATCAGCGAGTCTCTCCGTATTGTTGTAGCGATGTGCGGACGTCAACAATCCGTATCGCGCCTTCTCGAGTGAAAGGATTACCATGAGCCGGATATTCGATGCCTTGACTGTTGCGCACGACCCGGGAGTGGACAAGACAAAGAATTTGTCGCCTGGGCCCGCGGAGCGCACAGATAGCGCCGAAGTCGTGCCCAAGGTCGTCGTTCCCGCAGACCCTGATGTCCTCGGGAGATGGGAAGGCCATACCGCCCAGCTTCCCGATACATTCAAGTGGTCCCACAAGAAAATCAGAAATTATTTGATCCTTGCTTTCTTTGCGACCGGGTTGGTGCTGTTGGGAACGAATTATGCATTCCACACACACGGAAGCGCATTTGCCAACAGCCAGTCGGTCTACGGCGTGGCATTTGAGGGCGCCGTTCACCCGGCCAGTGAAGTCCGAATCACGGCGGAGTCCACCGGCATGGTGTCCGACATTTCGGTCCAGGTGGGCGATACCGTTCAAAAGGGCCAGCAGCTCCTGCGCATGGACGATCGCGAAGCGCAGTTGGCCGTCAAACAGGCGCGTGTCGAGCTGGACACGGCCAAGACCAAGCTCGACAAATTTCGCGGACAGCTGGCGGAGGCAGACGCCCGTGTGGCCATTGCCCAACGACAAGAGCAATTAGTTCCCACCCGGCAGTGGCGAGATTCTCCGGAACGGGCGGCCGCCGCTTACGACCAAGCATTGCTCAATTACAACCGCACCAAGCAAATGTTCGAAGCAGGTCTCATAGCGCAACAAGAGCTGGACGCTCGAAATACGGAACTGCGTATGGCCCAGGATGACCTGGAAAACGCCAAGAAACTGGCGGCAGTCTCAGCGAAGCTGGCGCACGATCAGGCCGAGCAGGCCAGCCTGCAAGAGAAGGTCACCCGTGAGGAATTACAAGAGCAATTGCGCCAAGCGGAGGTGAACTACGAGCGTGCCAAGCAGCAGGCTGATGCAACAATCGTGCGCGCCACAACGGCCGGTGTGGTCTCCGAAATCCCCGTCCACCTGGGAGATCGTATTGCTGGCGGTGCGATCCTCGCACGGCTGGCGAAACTGGATCGGATGATTGCGGAAGTCCCCGTGGGAGCGCAGATGATTGGGGAGCTGAGAGTCGGCCAATTGGCCAAAGTTGGACTTTCTTCCCTGCCTCCTCGCGAGGTGCAGGGCCGAATCCGGGCTATCAATCCCCTCCCTTCTAAAAACATGACCCACATCGTCGAAGTCGAATTCGATAATCCAACCCTCTTGCTGGTGGCGGGACAGCCGGCGGAGGTTCGGTTTATGAGGCCATGAACTGCCAAGAACGGATTTCCGTCCTGCTGACAACGGAAGGAACCTATCCCTTTTACACCGGAGGTGTGAGCACGTGGTGCCATCGGCTCACGCACGACTTGCCACACATTGACTTCACCGTGCTCGCGGTAGTCACCAACCCGTCTCCGCAATCGAAATACGACCTCGCGCCCAATGTGCGCGAACTGATTAAGGTGCCGCAGTGGGG
>Ga0209474_10000088_pt1 | contig 108802 bp, 85 predicted proteins | sample GraSoiAngelo_145_FD_185902 | JGI IMG/M metagenome (GOLD analysis project Ga0209474, IMG submission 185902) | Grasslands soil microbial communities from the Angelo Coastal Reserve, California, USA - 14_1009_05_20cm (SPAdes) (version 2) | ecosystem: Environmental > Terrestrial > Soil >...
CATTGATGTGGCGCAGGGCGATTCCATTTTGGTAATTACGCCGCGCGGGAAGACGCTTTTGATCGATGCTGGAGGTGTTTTAGGCGCGACTAAATCAGGTTTTGACGTGGGCGAAGAGGTCGTTTCTAACTACCTTTGGGCGCGCGGAGTGTCGCATTTGGACGCGGTAGCGCTCACTCATGCGCATGGAGACCACCTTGGAGGGCTGCAAACCGTGCTGCAAAACTTCCATCCGGGGGAGCTATGGGTGGCTCCAAGCCCTCCGGTAAGGGCTTATCTCGACCTGATAGCCCGCGCTAAGGAGTTCCGAATCCCCGTTTTGCAGCGCGTAGCCGGCGATAAATTCGACTTTGGAGGCGCTTATTTCGAGGTCTTAGCGCCCTCTTCGGATGCTTACATGGCGCCAAAGCGTGTAAATGATGCGTCCTTAGTGCTGAAAATCGGGTTTGGTAAGGCCTCAGCGCTGCTCGAAGGCGATGCGGAACGGCGAGAAGAGAAGCTTTTCGCGCCACAAATCGGCGTCGTGAACGTGCTGAAAGTGGCGCACCATGGCAGTTCTACGTCCACAATTCCTGCCTTAATTGGCGCTATTCGGCCTCAATTTGCGCTCATATCAGTGGGCAAATTCAACCGCTATGGTCACCCCCGGGGAGAGGTTTTGCGGCGCTTGGGAGAAGCCGGAACTTGCACCTTCCGCACGGACTATGAAGGCGCGATCAGTTTTTATCTGGACAAGGAAGGAGTGACATCAGCTCAATGGGGGAGCCGCCGGACAACTATGGAATTTCCGCGTCACTGGATTCCTCCTCAGCAGGCTGGTCATTGCGGAACGATTCGATGACGGATTGCGCCTCTTCGGCCTCCGATTGCCGAACTCGCAGAACGACTCCGCCGACCCCGGGGAAAACGTCTTGGGGAGCGTCTAAGTTCGTCAAAAGGCTTTCGATTCCGTTAGATTCGAGCAATCCCTGAACCACGAGCGCTTCCGTTTCGTCGTTCGTATCGAAGACGGTTACCAACTCTTTCTCGTCGGAGATCGGCGTCGGCACGAAATTAGAATTGGTTGCCATTGTTCCTCCAATGAGGCCTCGACGAAGCGCTCCGAGAGCCAAGTTGTGCCACTGGTGCAGCGAGTTGGATGCACCGAAGTACCCAACAGTGTACTTCGTCGAGCTAAGTCGTGGGAAAAGCGGTGTATTATCCGGCAATGCGTCCAGCGCAGCAGGCATGGATCAGACGAGCTGAAATTTCTGCGCAACGTACCCTTAGTACAAATCCATCCAACTTAATAATGTTCCTGCAAGGAAAGTTGGGCCAAGTAGACTCCGTGGAATCAGGGCCTTCGACGAGTCGCGCTCAGGCGAGCGAGCTTGCCCGTGCAGGTTTCCGGAGATATCGCGGATGAGTCAAACCAGCCAGAACAAGGAACCAGAGAAACGCAGCCAGCTCGAAATCGAACAGGAAGAAGAGAATCGCAAGATACGCCGGCTGCAATTAATGATGAATATGGTGATGTCTGTCCTTGCCCAGGATGAAGACCTGACGTTGGAACAAGCCTCCGAGATGATTGCGAACGCCAAGACAGCGGCATTGGCCATGTTCCCAGACAAGGAGCTCGCCTACGATTTAATCTACCGCCCCCGTTTTCAGAGATTGCTGAATGAGCGATTCCGGCTGCAGTAGCCGGTACATCGTCCCGAGTTCAGCAGGTTTCGGAACTCGCCTGCTCTACTGCCTACCGACTTCGGCCTTGTATTTGGCTCTTTGAGCTTTTTTAACTGTGCTCTTGCCGTTTTTGCGGTGCTCTGTTTGAAAACCTGGCCCTTTTCCAGTACAAGAACCCTGATGCAAAAAGTGCTACTGCTCTTCCTTCTGGTATTGACCTCGCAATTCTCATCAGTGCAGAACGCATCTCCAGTCGTCTCAGAATCAATCCACGTGTTCTGCGGAGCCGTCTTCAATTCGTCTTCCGGGCAGCTGATTCCTCGGCAACTTATTGATATTAAAGATGATAGAGTCGCAGCAATTCAGGACTGGCGCAACCTCTTTGATCGGTCTCTGCCGGCAGGAACGATCGACCTGCATAGCGAGACATGCGTTCCCGGCCTCATCGATACGCACACGCATGTTCTGCTGCAGGGCGATATCACGGCCGAAGATTATGACAAGCAGTTGCTAAAAGAATCCATTGCCTATCGCGCGATTCAGGCGACTCAATCTGCGCTACGGGCGCTGAACAACGGCTTCACTACAATTCGCGATCTTGAGACCGAAGGAGCCGGATACGCCGATGTCGATCTGCGCAATGCGATCAATCGCGGCATCGTTCCTGGTCCAAGAATGAAAGTCGCAACCCGCGCTCTCGACGTCACAGGATCGTATCCGCTGCTCGGTTATTCACCGGAGATCACCGTTCCTCATGGAGTGCAGATCGTCGATAGTCCGGACGAGGTGCGCAAGGCCGTTCGCGAGCAATTGTCACACGGCGCAGACTGGACGAAGGTCTACGTCGATCGCGGCTATTACGTACGCCCGGACGGCGTGCTTGACGACATTCCGACGTTCACGCTGGAAGAGCTGCGTGCCGCGGTTGATGAAACTCATCGTCAGCGGCACAAGATCGCTGCGCACGCGATGGCCCTGCAGGGCGTACACAACGCCGTGGAGGCGGGCGTGGATTCGGTCGAGCACGGAAATTACATCAGCGATGCTGACCTTAAGACCATGGTCGCGAAAGGCATCTATTACGTTCCTACCATCTACGTCGGCGAGTACGTCGCGGAAGGACGCGCCAGGGCTGGAGCGCAGGTCTGGCTGCAAATGCTCAAGATTCACGAAGACAGCTTCCGTCGCGCACTCAAGGCTGGAGTAAAGATCGCTTTTGGAACTGACGTAGGCGGCTTCGATTGGAAGATCAATCCAGCGGTCGAATTTCCGCTGATGGTGAAATATGGCATGACAGCGGCACAGGCACTTCAGGCGGCCACGCGAAACGCCGCCGATTTGCTCAGCATGTCAGATCAGATTGGCTCGATCGAAGTGGGAAAGTTCGCGGATATTGTGGCCGTGCCAGGCAATCCGCTTGAAGATGTCGGGATGCTGCAGAAGATCGATTTCGTGATGAAGGGCGGGCAGGTGTACAGGAAGCCGTGACATTGATCGGACTCTCCCCAGTGAAGACACAGCATACTGCGCCTTCACTGAACGTCAGTTATCGCGCAATGTCTGCATTGGATTAAGGTTTGACGCTCGCCAAGCCGGCAAGTAGCTGGCGAGCAAGACGACCGCCGCCAGAAGCACAGAGGTGCTGAGCAAGGTCGCAGGGTTGTAAAGGCTCACCTCGTATAGCAAGCTCGATAGCGTGCGCCCGATGATGAATGTAATGATGATTCCCAAAACGGACCCGGCCACTGCAAGCTCCGCGCCGCTTTTCAGGATCATCCTGCGTACGTGCGAGCGCTGTGCTCCCAGCGCCATACGGATTCCGATCTCGCGTACACGCATCTTCACCATGTAGGTCACCACACCGTAGAGTCCCAGCACTGCGAGAAAGAGGGAGAGTCCGGCGAACGTCGAGAGAAGAACGACCAGGAAGCGCCGGCTCACGAGCGACTGGTCAACCCACTCATCCATCGTGTGAAAATCGTAGACCGGCTGGCTGGGATCAACGGCGTGAATGGCGCTTTCAATCTGTGACTGAAGCTGTTCGGGATGAGAAAGGTTCGTCCGGACCACAAGCGATGCTCCCGAATCGGGAAGCTGCGCATCATCAGAATAATACGTTCCCTCGATGGAATCGGAATCCAGAGAGGAGACGCGCGCATGTCGAACCAATCCGACAATCGTGTAGTAATTCTTTTCGTCGAATCCGATTTCCTTTCCCAGAGGGTCCTGATGTGGGAAATACTGCTTTGCCAGAGCCTCATCGACGATCGCGACCTTTTGTGTCGCAGCCCGGTCTGCAGGCGCGAATTCGCGGCCTCGCAGAATCGGAATCCGCAGGGCGCGGAAGTATCCTGCAGACACTACTCGGATGTTCGCGTGAGGACCGGGATCGCCCGGCGCAGTCTTCCGCCCCTTGATTTCAAACGAGGACTCGCCTCCCTGGCCCGTGAACGGCAATGCGTCTGACCAGGCGGCATCGGTCACCCCAGGAATATTTCTTAGTTGATCGAGCGCAGCAGCGTAGAAGGCAGATTTCTTTTCATCGGACGAATAAAGGCTCTGCGGCAACGAGACGCGGCCGGTCATAAGCCCATGAGGATCGAAACCGGTTTCCACTTGTTCAACTTTCTTCAAGCTGCTAACCAGCAACCCAGCGCTGACTAGCAGAAGCATCGCCACTGCGATTTCGCATATCACGAGGCTAGACCGTAAACGCTGTCGTGCGCGGCTCGCGTTGTTAGAACGTCCGCTCTCGCGCAACGCCTGCACCCATTTGAATCGCGTCATTTGCCATGCCGGCGCAGAACCGCAGAGCAAAACTGTCAGCAACACAACGCCGCTCACGAACAGAAGTACCGGTGTTTGCAGCTGCACCTGGATGTTGCGCACGAGGTTCTCCGGGGCTAACAGCAGCAGCAGCGGAATTACCGTTTTGGCAAGCAACAGTCCAACAGCCAAGCCTCCACAGGCCAGAAGAAAGCTTTCGAGAAAAGCTTGCGCGATAAGACGACCACTCGGTGCACCGAGCGCAACACGAATTGAAGTTTCGCGCTCGTGATCGGACGCGCGCGCTAATTGCAGTCCAGCGATGTTCAGTGAGGCAATAAGGAGAACGAGAGCTACAGCTCCGAGCAATAGCAAGAGAGGCTTGCGCAGATCGCCGGCGACAAAGTCCACAAGCGGCATTGCAAACATGCCCCAACCTGCTCGCTGACCGAAGCTATTCGGTCCCTCGCTCGCGATCTGCTCTTGCGCACGCAGATTCAGGTATGCGTTACCCTGTTGCAGTGTCGCTCCGGGACGCAGCCGTGCGACTGCAAATAGATTTTCGTTGTAACGGAAATTCTTGTCGAAGAAACGGTTTGAAGGAAGTGCGAGAGGGGTCCAGAACTCCGCTTGATTAGGCCAGCCGAACTCAGGACCCATCACTCCGATTACTTCATAGGCCTGCCCATTCAATTGCAGCTTGCGGCCAACAATGTTTGGATCGCCACCGAACCGCTGCTTCCAAGTAGGATATGACAAAACGGCGGAATAATTTGCGTTCGGCTGATCGTCTTCCATCCGAAAGTTACGTCCAAGATAAGGTTTCACCTGGAAGACATCGAACCAGTGCCAGGAGACTTTTGCCGCCTGCAGCCGTACGGGCTGCCCATCGCTCCCGGTGTAGTTGAAACTGTCAGGTCGCATAATTGCAGCCATGTCGAAAATGTTCCGGCCTTCGAGAGCGTCTTGGAAATCCGGAGCGGACATCGAGATATTGCTCATCCCACCCAGCGTGTATTTTGCACGGAGAGCAACCAATCCCTGTGGATTGTGCAGCCCGCTGGGATTCAGAAGAACCGCATTCATTACGCTGAAGACGGCTACATTCGCGCCAATACCAAAAGCGAGCGTAAGAATCGCAGTTATCGTGAATGCCGGAGACTTGCGCAACTGGCGCAGTCCATAACGAAGTTCCTGAATAACTCTGCCCACTCGCAATCCTTTATACGTCCGGTGTTCGCCGAGCAATTATGTCCATCAGAGCACGTTTAACGCCAGGAGAAATCGGCGGTATGTCGAGCGCAAACGGGATCTTGCGTGACTCGTAGAGTAGAGCGTTCGTTCGTCTTCGGTCCGCGATGTTCGATTCTGAACATCTGTTGTAGCCAGGAGCGAAAGGCTTGGCGGCACTTACAATACAGGCACGGTCTGTCCCATGTATTGGATCTATTCGTTTTTATACGGGCTCGCCCTGTTGATCAGCCTTCCTTACTGGCTGATCGGAATGGCTCGCGCAGGAAAGTATCGCGCCGGATTGATGGAGCGATTCGGTGCGATAGCGCAGCGTCTCGAGCTTCCCAAAGCAGGCGAGAGATCCATCTGGATTCACGCTGTTTCCGTCGGTGAAGTTCTGGCGGTCGCCGGACTTGTCGAGGGACTCAAGACTGAGTTCCCAGAAAAACGTCTCTTTGTTTCTACGACAACTCTCACGGGCCAAACATTGGCACGTCGCCGTTTCGGTGAAGAGAACGTCTTTTATCTGCCGCTTGATCTGCCGTTCGCGATCAATCGTTATTTGAACGCGATCACTCCTCAAATATTGATTTTGGCTGAAACCGAGTTTTGGCCGAACCTTCTGCGTCTTACAAAAAAGGGCGAAGCGCAAGTCGTTGTGGTAAATGCGCGAATTTCTGACAGATCACTGCCCGGATACAGGCGGTTCCGCTCGCTTCTGCGAGAAGTGCTACGCAACCTGGATTTGCTGTTAGCGCAAACGGAACTCGATCGCGATCGACTTATAGCAATTGGTGCTGCGGGCGAAAAAGTTCTGGTTGGAGGCAATCTAAAGTTCGATGTCAAGTCGCCCTCAGAGTCCAGCCTGTCACGCGCCTTACGCCAATCCATCGCTCCTGACCAACGAGTGCTGGTATTTGGCAGCACGGTTGAAGGTGAGGAACCTCTGCTGGTTCCGTGTGTCAAGAGGGTATTCAGCGAATTGCCGCAGGCGCTGATTATTCTGGCGCCGCGTCATCCGGAACGTTTCGATTCAGTCGCGGAAATACTGCGCGATTCGGGCATTAGTTTTTGGCGGCGATCTTCCTGGAGTTCGTCCCCACTCGGCGGTGGTGTGCTGCTGCTCGACAGTATCGGAGAGCTTGCGTCTCTCTATTCCCTCGCTGATTTGGCATTTGTGGGGGGATCTCTCGTTCCGCGCGGCGGACACAATATTCTGGAGCCCGCCCAGTTCGGGAAACCGATTCTGATCGGCCCTCACTACGACAATTTTCGTGAGATTGTGCGTACATTCCTGGCTCGCGACGCGGTTCGCGTTGTCAACGCGGAGCAACTCACTTCTACAGTGCTGAGCCTGTTGCAAGCACCAGAAGATGCAGTCGCTTTCGGCTCGCGTGCTAAATCCGTCATCGAGAGTGGCCGCGGCAGTACGCAACGAACACTCTCGGAGCTGCGCAGACTCCTCGGGCGCAACACTGCAGTTCAATTGGGCGTGTCTGGCGCATGATTCTCGCCAGGATCTACGGGGGTGTGGTCGCTGCGCGCAATTCGATGTATGACCACGGGATCTTCAAACCTCGACATCTGAACTGGCCGGTCGTGAGCGTAGGCAATATATCAGCGGGTGGTTCCGGTAAGACGCCGTTCGTGATCGCACTCCGCGAACTGCTTCTGGGGCGAGGAATCGACATCAGCGTCCTCTCACGTGGATACCGGCGTTCCAGTTCGGGAGTACTGAGCGTGGATCCTTCGGGAACTCCAGAGAAATTCGGCGACGAGCCTCTTCTGATTGCTCGCAAGCTGCGCTGCGCAGTAACGGTGGGCGAAAACCGCTATTCGGCTGGGACTTACGCGGAACACCAGTACATAGGAGCTTCGCAATGTCCGATGCATCTGCTCGACGACGGCTTCCAGCACCGCCAACTCCATCGCGATTTCGACATCGTTCTACTCAATCGAGAGGATCTGGATGACGAACTGCTTCCCCGTGGTCACCTACGAGAACCTCCTGCATCTCTACGACGCGCCGATGCAGTCGTTATAGATGGCGCAGTCCCACTCGATTGGCTTCCAAAAGGGGCCTTTCAAGTGTGGCGCATCGAGCGAGAGATTACGATTCCAGAACTGAATGTGCCAGTGATTGCGTTCTGCGGTATCGCACGCCCACAACGATTTTTCACCGCGCTACGATCTGCTGGACTCGATGTACGCGAGGAAGTCACGTTTCGCGATCACCATCGGTACACTGCGGCCGACGTGAACAGGCTTGCCGCAAGCCGAGCTCGCCTGCACGGCTCAGCTCTCGTAACAACGGAGAAGGACGCAATCAACTTGAGCGCGCAGTTCGATACGCTCAAGCCGGTCGTCGTTCCCATGCACATCCGATTCGCAGATCCGGAGAATGCAGTGAAATACCTGCTCGGAACGCTCACAGAACGTTGCGCGCGGGCAGGATTGCACTGATCAAACGAACAGGAGCAACGACCGGCACACGAAATCATCGGGCAGCGTCCGGCTTTCTGCCCGGCACCCATTCTGGAACAAAGTCAGAATTGGCGAGCCAGCGGATCGGTTCGACAAGCGACTGGATTGCCTGCGTCATGAAATCAAAATCGAGATGGACGATATCGTCGTTGGGCTTGTGATACGTCGGCGGCGTTCCCCAGCCCCCAGCCGTGTGCGCAACTACTCCCTTAAGCGCTAAAGAATAATTGTCTGAGCGTTCGAAGAAATGCTGTTCAGGATAGGGATCGTCGCCGAGCAGCGCTCCGTGTTGCAACAATGTGGGACCGAGGGTTGAGCGATCCCATCCCGTGAGCATCAATTTACCTTTTGGCATTTTCGGATCCTGATTGCCGATCATCTCGAACTCGAGGTTGGCTGCAATTCGATCGAGTCGAACCGGCGAGTGCTCGCGGAAATATGTTGACCCCAAGCCTCCGAGTTCCTCGCTTCCGTAGCAGACAAAAAGGATGGTTCGCTGCGGAGGGGGGCCACTGGTCAGCGCGTGCGCAAGTTCGAGAACTGCAACTGTGCCTGAGGCATCATCGTTAGCACCGTTGTAGATTGAATCGCCATTGACAGGCAGTCCCACTCCGAGATGATCCAGGTGCGCAGAGAGCAGGATGAGCTTCGCGCTTGCGCTCGCATCTTTGCCGGGCAGCATACCAACCGCGTTATACGTGTAGCGAGGAGTGTTCTTGGTATTGATTTGCAGAGAAAGCACTGCGCCGTCGTTGAGCTTTCCGAGACGGTTCGCTCCGTCCTTCGTAATAGCAATAATGCTGAAGTTGCCACCCAGAGACTGTTCTGCATTGGGAACATGAGGATTTACGGGCCGCCGTTCGCGCAAATTCCGCTGCAGAGCATCGGAGTTCAGCGAAGGATCTTCGCGCAGAATTGCTTTAGCGCCGGCGACATATGCGCGCCTTAGGGAACCGGCTCCTTCTCTGCTTAGATCGTCGGCAAGCAAGACAATTGCTCCACGTTGGATTTGCGCGGTAGCTATGTTCTCCGAATTAAGTTTCTGCAGCGGTCCAGAGACGCTATCCCCGCTGCTTCGCAAAAGGCTGAAGTCTTTGCCCTCGACGAGCGAAGTAAATCCGGTATGGGAAACGATGATTTGTGCAGGACGCTCTATGAGAGGCTGAACGAGTTCGGCGCGTTGGATGTAAGTTCCGTCGGCAAGTCCGGGTTTTAAGCCATACTTCTCGAACTCCGAAGCTACGTACGTGGCCGCAATCCATTCATCTTGCGTCGCACTGCCGCGTCCCCGCATGGCATCACTCGCAAGAAACATTTCGTGAGCACGGACCCACTCGGGTTTTACTGTCCAACTGGAGGTCGCTTGATTCCAGGCTGTACCGCAGGAGATCGAAAAGACGAGAGTCAGCCTTAACAAATGCGAATTTGTGCGCATTCGCCAGTATATAAGCACCGAAGTTTGGTCCTGGGAGCTCACGTTCGCATGAGAAAATTAACATTGCCTCTCTCGGAGACAACAGAGCAGCAATGCGGATATTGATCGTTCGACTTAGCGCGATGGGCGATGTGATTCACGCGATGCCTGCCGTCGCGGGGTTACGTTCGCAGTTTGCCGAGAGCCGCATCGATTGGGCGATCGAAGAGCGCTGGGCTCCTCTGCTAACGTCACGAGATGTCTCCGACCTGAGTGCCTCGATTTCTCCCGAACAGCCGTTGGTGGACCTGGTGCATCGCGTGCACATGCGCCGATGGCGAGAACGCCCGCTCTCGACTCTGACGCGCGACGAGATGCGCGCATTGCGCTCTCGATTGCGCGAGCTGAGCTATGACCACGTCATTGACCTGCAGGGAGCAATCCGCTCGGCTTTACTAGCAAAGGCGAGTGGCGCCAGGGTTATAGCAGGAGCTATGCATCCGCGTGAATTGCCAGCACGCTGGTGGTACAACGTCAAAGCACACACGGCGGCTCGCCATGTTGTCGATCAGGCGGCTGAAGTTGTTTCTGCGGCAGTGGCACGAGTGACCGATCCTCTCCCGCCATCATTTCCAGTCTCTGCTGAGGCCGAGCGTTGGGCTGACCAGTTGACCGGAATAACCTCAAGTCTGTTCGCAGTCATTAATCCTGGAGCCGGTTGGGGAGCGAAGTGTTGGCCGGCAGAACGATATGCGGCATTGGCTCGAACCCTTGGGGAACACGGCATCGCAGTTCTCGTGAATGCGGGGCCAGGCGAAACGGACCTGGCGCGGGAAGTGGTGCGAAAGAATGAGAAATTTGCACGCGTTGTAGAGTGCTCACTGCCACAGCTAATCGCGATTGCTCGCCGTGCTTCGCTCTTCATCGGAGGCGATACCGGACCGTTGCATCTTGCCTCTGCACTGGGAACACCCTTAGTTGCGATCTTTGGACCGACCGATCCGGCTCGAAATGGTCCTTACGGAGGGCGCAATGTCGTGCTGCGCAGTCCTGAAAGCAAAAGAGACCACAGTCGCCGCCGCAAGCCCGAAGCGGGACTGCTGACCATCACTGTGGGACAGGTAACTGAAGCGGCTCTGGGACTTCTTGGAGTTCCGGCATGAATAGTGAAGCTCCCGCAAAAGCTGTGCCGAGCGGATGGTCGCGAATTGCGCGTCGCATTCGCGTGCCGCTTGGGTTCGTCTTCACTGTGATATATCTTTGGCTCGCGCAGCCAACCCCGATGCTAATTGTGGTTAGCTCGCTTATCGTAGCCACTGGGCTGGCGATTCGAGCCATCGCCTCCGGACAACTTAGAAAAAACGAGGATCTCGCGACAACTGGGCCTTACAGCTACACGCGAAATCCACTCTATCTCGGCTCCATGCTCATCGGGATTGGTTTCGCCTTGGCCGCGAGGAGTCTGTGGATATGGATTCTGCTGGCCATGATGTTCACAGCCATCTATGTCCCAGTAATTCGGAGCGAGGAGGCATTTCTGCGATCGAAATTTCCCGCTTTTGAACTCTATGCTCAGCGCGTTCCCCGGCTGCTGCCGCAGTGGTCAAGCGAGAGTCTGACCGCCAACTTCTCGAGCGCGTTGTATTTGAAGCATCGCGAGTACAATGCTTTAATCGGCGCGGTTCTAATGATGCTGGCCATTACAGTGAAAATGCTTCGAGCAGGGAGCGCGGGAGTCTAGAGCGACGGTCCGAGGGAAAACTGATCGATAGACACGGCACAGCGCTTTTCCTGAAGCACATCGTGATTGTCCGGCTACTACTCGCGACGGTCATCACCACCGGATTTCAAACGGGACCATCTACTCGGCCATCCACCTCGGCTGCGGCTACGAGCGTTCCGAATCAGAACTCCGGCGCTGCAGTGGTTGCCGGCTCAAAGATCAATCCTCCGGCTCCGATGTATCGCTTCCAGGAGGGCACATTTAACTATAGCGTTGACTGGCGGCTGGTTACGGCAGGTACGGCCACGCTCCGCTTGGACAACGTCAACGGGGAGCATCACATTATCGCGAATGCCGATTCCACCGGAGCAGTTGCGCTTCTATATCACGTTCACGACCTTCTTGAAACCTTCTACAATCCGCAGAGAAATTGCGCACTGTCACTCATCAAGCACACAGAAGAGGGCTTCCGTCGGGTCGAAAGCAAAATTCGCTACGATTACTCTCACAAAAAGGCCATCATCGACGAGCAAAACTTCCGCGCGAAGAACCAGAAGCATGAGGAAAATGACATTGAAAGTTGCGTATCGAACACTCTGGCGGCACCGTATTACGTCGCTTCACAGCCGCTACAAATCAATTCAAAGTTCACCTTCCCAAGCAGTGACGGTGGCAAAAACGCTGATATCGAAGTGACCGTCGAAGCGCGCGAATCCGTGAAAACTCCGGCAGGAACTTTCGGCACGATTCGCGTCTCTGGTGAAGCCCTTAGTGGTCCACAGAAGGGCAAGGGCAAGATCTGGCTGTGGTATTCGGACGACGAGCGCAGGATCCCCGTACAAATGCGTGCCCGCGCATTTTGGGGAACTATGACGTTCCGCCTTACTCAAATGCGGCCAAGCGCAACATAATCCGAGATAAGTAGGGCCAGTAACAATCCAAAGTTACTGTGAAACAGGTTGCGCAGCCGTTGAGTTTTCATTGCTAATTCACAGCTTTCCGTCCCGAAAAGTTGTTGACTCCTTTTGCGCTCCAACTCAGAATGCTTGGACCCCACATTTTGGGATTTGGATTTTTGCTGGCTTGCGGGCCAGCCACACCGCGCGGAGCCATCCCCCGGCTCCCAGGCAGTAATTGCTCTCGGCCCTGGTGAATTTATCCCGCTAAGGAATCTTTGATGAATCGACGCTGTCTGGGTCTGTCTGCGTTTGTTGTTTTCCTGTGTGTCTTATCGTTGTCATCGTCCGCGCAAGTAGCCGGACAGAACATCAACATGGTGTCGGGCACGCAGCCTATCGGGGGTGATCCTTACCTACAACGGCAGAACGAACCGTCCATGGCGGTTTCAACTCGGAACCCGCAGCATCTGCTGGCGGGAGCTAACGACTATCGCACGGTCGACATTCCGTTTCCTCCTGATCAGGGGAAGGAAACCGGCGACGCATGGGTAAGTATCTTCACTTCACTCGATGGTGGGCAAAGCTGGAGCAGCACGCTCCTGCCAGGATTTCCGCAGGACACCAGCGGAGTTGGCCCGGCATCCACGCTGCACAACTACACAACCGCGACAGATCCGACTGTGCGCGCTGGAACACACGGGCTCTTCTATTACAGCGGTCTCGTCTTTAACCGTGGTACTAATTCCCCCAGTGGCGTCTTTGTGGCAACCATTCAGGACCAGAACAACAAAGGGAATGGTGCCGGCGCTATCCAGCGGCAGAAGAACGGGACAGGAAGTCCGTTTCTATACTTGAACGTGAACCTGGTGGATACTGGAACGAGTGGGCAGTTCCTCGACAAACCTTGGATTGCGGTCGACGTGCCGCGGCCGGGAAGAACTGCAACCTGCAACATCAATGGCAAGACGATTCTGAGCGGCTACGTTTACGTGTTCTATACGCAGTTCACCGGCTCGAGCGTTAATCCAAGTTCAAAGATCAAGGTCGTCACGTCGACGAATTGCGGAGCCAGCTGGAGCCATCCCACATCCTTGGCTCAAAGCATCAAGCTGAGTCAGGGAACGGTGGCTAGTATCGATCCGGGCACGGGCACGGTATACGTGTTCTGGCGCCAGATCGACAGGATTAACCAGCCGGATGCCATTCAGTACGCTTATTCCACGAATGGAGGAAGCACGTTCAGCAACGGAACGGCGTATACGTTCCCGGCTTTCACCGCATTTGATGAAGACGTGAATGGCGCAACCTTTCGAGAGACAGATTTGCCAGCGGCCGCAGTTGACGGCTCCGGACGAGTCTGGCTTGCCTTCTCGCAGCGCAACATGGGCCCGCTGGGCGCTTCGCGAATCATGATCACAACGCTAGCTAGGGGCTCACAAACCTGGACGAAACCATACATTGCCGATCCTACGGCGGCGAACGTTCCTGGTCATCAGCTCATGCCTTCGCTGTCCTTTGCGTACGGCAAGATTCTCTTGGCCTTTCTCGACAATCGCGAGGACAACACCAAAGGAATTTTGACGTGCCCCACAGGGAGTGTTTGTGCCAAGACGTCCGATCTCGTAGAACAGCGAGTTCCCATTCAGGGAAGCGACCTCGACGGCGCGAACCCTAATTATGCGAAGGTATTCAGCGCCACAATCTCTGACGCAGGCATGAAGATTCGCCACACGATCGATGTGCGCGGAGCTCTCATTGATCCTGCAAAGTTCAGTACGGGAACGAACCTATTATTCCCCAGCGTCAGGATCTCGCAATACAAGTACGGTAGTCGTCCCGGTTCGCGGCAAATTGAGCAAATGCAATTTAATCCGCCGAACTTTCCGATGTTTGCTCAAGGAACCAAGCCATTCATCGGGGACTACATCGATACCGCAGCACTGACTATGCTGCCTGGACCCAACAACACTTGGCTGTTCAATACCCAACCTTCGAACGCTGCGGTATTCCACACTACCTGGACCGACAATCGCGACGTTCGTCCGCCGCCCGTGGTGTGCAACAACGGTGTGTGCACCCAGAATTGGCAGCTGTACACGCCAGTGGGATTTTCTAGCCCGGGCACAAGCGGATATGACCCGACGCAGACACGCCCTGCTTGCGTGCCAGGACAGGCTGGTTCCCGCAACCAGAATGTCTACGCGTCTCGTATTACTCAAGGTTTGATGGTCGGCATAAAAGAGAACACCAAGCCGCTGACGGATTCGACCAAGAACAACGCACCAATCCAACGCGCATTTTCGGTTTTCGCGAGGAACACAACCAATCAGCAGACGTTTTATCGCTTCAGCGTGATCCCTCTCAACCCGCCTGGGGCTAGCCTCTGCCAGACCGATAACTCCGGCACAACCGCATCCTTCACTCAATTCAATTGCGCGAACTTTGTCGACGTAATCGCCTTGCCGAGGACAACGGTCTCCCGAACTGTCTTCGTAACGTCGTCGCTGAAGTTTCCGAGCATAAGTGTCAACGTTGCCCAGATTACGGGAATCGGCGGCACTCCGATCAATGGCGGCTTGCAGAGCACAACAGCGATCAACCCAGATTCCACCAATCCTGACATCACCAATCCGGATATCACCAACCCGGATATCACAAATCCAGATATTACGAACCCTGACATCACAAATCCGGACATCACGAACAGCGAAGTCTACAACCCGACGGTAACAAATCCGGATATCACCAACCCCGACATCACGAACCCTGACATCACCAACCCCGACATTACGAATCCGGATATTACCAACCCAGACATTACGAATCCGGATATCGTCAATGTGCAAGTCACGAATCCGGATATCACAAATCCGGACATTACGAATCCGGATATCACAAATCCGGACATCACGAATCCGGATATCACGAATCCGGACATCACGAACCCCGCCGACGGTGGGGGTATTACTGACTTCACTTTCAAACTCTCGAATAAAGGCAACACGAGTTCGAGCTATACAGCCAAGCAATTTGCGAAGGCGATCGGTTCGCTCTGTGACACGCGCAAGTGTCAATTAATCGCGCGTAAGACCTATCCCACACCAGTAGCGAGCGCCTGCGATCTGAAGGTGGAGCTGCAGAACCAATCCATTGCCAGCATTCCGAACCCGGCGCTCTCTACCAGTCCGGGTGTTCCGGATAATGGCAGCGACACGCAAGGCGTTCAGCCAGATGCGACGATCTCACTAGGGCCAGGCGAAGCCGGCCGGGTAACGATGCGCGTGTTCGGGATCATGACGACCTCTTTGCCCGATCAGCCAGTGAAGACAGTCGCGGTCGCAGGGGGAGCAAATACCGGTACGAACACGCCGGCAGCCTCACTAACGATCACAACGATTGCACTTCCCGTCGCCGTCGTCGGCACGAACTACAACAATGGTGCCGGCTTTATGGCCACTTTTGTAGGTGGCGTCGCTCCAGTTTCCTTCATCACCCAAAGCACGTTGCCCACGAATATCACTCTGAACCCTGCCGGATTGTTTTCAGGTCCTGTGACATCTGCTCCTGGTGCCTTTCCTGTGGCGCTACAGGCTGCCGACGCTCCTACGGGAATACTGAATGGACAGGTCGTGCCGCGTCAGCAGAGCTTCGACCTGACCAACCTGACGCTGAACGTCAACAAATTCACCGTCACGGGAATCACGGCTCAAAATACGGACAACGGCGGGATTTATCTCTCCGGAAATCCTGGTGATTCGATCACTGTGAAGGCGACTGTGTCGAACATCGGTCCGGCAGCAGCCAGCAACGTAACGGCATCAGTGCTGGCATTCACCGCCATACCGGGTGGTGGCGGCCCAACACCGGTTCTCACTTGCTCGCCTGCAAGCCCATCCGGCGTTTTGATTGCATCCAACAGCTCGCAGGAGTTCCTCTATACGTGTACGACCTCCGGCGGCAACGGCTTGGTGAATCAATTCAGCGCGACCGCCAATGCAACCTACATCAACGGACCTACGAGTGTACCGGCAAGCTCTTCATTCTCCACAGATCCGTCAGTGCAGATCACGGTTGACACGGCTAAGCCCACAATTGCGACTGTCACCGCGACCGCAGGAAATCCAAGCACTCCATATGCCCCCGGAACTTGGACGAGTCAAAACGTCACCGTGACCTTCACCTGTTCCGACAACTTCTCCGGCCCAGGTGCGGTTTATCCGGTGATCAACGGACTGCCTGCTGGCGTAATTGCTGTAGTGACACAGCTCGATCCGCTCACGTCCATGGCCGCAGCGACGCTCACCGCTGAGACCTCAGGCACAACGTTGACAGGGAGTTGCATCGACAACGCCTCGAATGCTGTGTCTGCTCCGACTGCCTTTGGTCCAATCATGATCGACAAAACACCGCCGGTCCTTTCGGTTGGCGCGACTGCCGGGCAGGCTCCCTACATCGCAGGAACTTGGAGCAATCAGGATGTCACGGTTACTTACTCATGCGTCGACAACACCTCGGCTGCGAACGCAAATTCAGGTGTTGCCCCTGGCTCGCCCACGGGCTCGCAGACGTTTACGCAAGAGACCACTGCGGCTGGTGTGAACTCAAGTGGCAGTTGCACTGATAACGCAGGCAATGTATCGATGAATGCGCCACTCGCGTTTGGGCCGATCCTCATCGACAAGACGCCACCGGTTGTGACAGGAAGCGCAACAGCAGGACCGAACAATGCCCCGTATATAGCAGGTACTTGGACGGCCCAATCTCCGGTAACCGTCTCCTTCAGCTGCAGCGATACGCTGTCTGGTCCCAAACCGGGATCGACTACTGGCAACACTGCTCTGGCGGGGCCGACTCAGAACACGAACATTCAGGGAAGCTGCATGGACATCGCCGGCAATACCGGCAATGGGTCATTTGGTCCGGTGAAGATCGACCAGATCACGCCAGTTATCATAATCACCAGCCCTGCACCTGCGCAGACGTTCCTTCTGAACTCGCAGATCACTCCGGCATTTACTTGCAACGACGCTGGCGGTGGCGATCTCGTAGACTGTCTGGCCAACCCCTCTGCTAATTCTTATACGGCGACACCGATTGGACCAGGAACGTTCACGGTGAATGCCGTCGATGAGTCCGGCAATCCGGCAACGGCGAGTACGAATTATCTCGTCATCTACGGCTTCACCGGCTTCCAGGCGCCACTGGCCTCCGCGGGAACGACAGCAGCTCCAAGCAACTCGGGCAACTTCCCGCTGGGCTCGGCTGTGCCGATTGCCTGGACGCTGGCAGACGGAAGCGTACCTCCAGTCGCCATCACGGACGTAAGCACACTGACAAGCATCGTTGCAATTCCAAATCAGGCGTGCACGGGATCTGTTCCCGGTCCGGGAATTACGCTCTACCCAATCCCCCAGGGATTGAACAGCACCTTTACCTATGATCCAGCGCGAGGAGCATTTGTCTTCAACTGGGATACGAGTGGACTTAACGGCGCCTCCGGCTGCTACAACATCGTGATATCGCTAAACGACACGACTCAGTACGCAACCATCGTGAAGCTGGTGACAGCTCTCTTCACCGGTCAAGCCATTGATCCTGTCGACGCTGGTGTTGCCAATGGGGACTTAGTGTCTGGCACAGTCACAACACTCAGCGACGGCACAGTGACACTCAGCGTTCGCTTTGCTCCAGCAACATTTAATTCCTCAACTACCGAAGCGGAGTTCCTGCTTGACACAGATCAGAATCCCGCAACGGGAAGCGCGGGATCGGACGCAGGATGCGCAGGCGATGCGACGACGCTTGGCACGGATTATCTGGTAATTGCACAGTCCGGATTCGGCGTCAACACAGCGGCGATTTACCAGGCCACAGGGGGCTGCAACAACTTCGCGTTTTTGGGGACGGCGCCAGTCACGATTCTAGTTGATGGAATGGATGTGAGCTTCCCGTTGTCGCTGCTCACGAACACGGCATCGAGCAACACGTCGGGGATAGCAACCAGCGGACCGTGGAACTTCAAAGTCACGAGCGACTTCAGTACGGGTGGCAATACATTCTCAGGAATCGTGGATGTAATGCCGGATGTGGGTTTGAATCCGGTGGCGACAGTTCCACAATAGGAATGCTATCAGCGAAGTGCCGGCTGGCCTCCCCAGGGCGGAGCTGGCTCACATTGTCGCTGGCCTGTTCTCTCGTGGAGCGAGCGCGCGTCGCCTCCCGGGTAATGGAAACTATCAGCTGGGAACCTTTTAGTGAGCTCGCCGGCTGGCGTCTGCGACCATTGGATCTTCCGCTTCGGCTACCTTGAATCCCAAGAAGGTCTTGTATGCGTCCGAGGCGCCGCCGCTCTTCAGGCCTTCGAGATTGCGTCCAAGGTAGTAGTACGTTGCAGGAAAGAAGCGGAAGGTCGGCACGACATCCACGTACACATCGGTCGCTTCTCCGCGGCGTTTTACGCAGCTCGAAAGTTCGCTATCGGCTTCGGTGTATGCGCCCGCGGCGATGTAAGCTCGAGCTAGATCAAATCGGCCAATCCATGTATCGAATATCTCTTGCGCTTCCTGGAAATTCTTGATGGCGTCGGTCGGTTGATTGTGTCGGAGAGCAATATCACCCGCGATTACCTTCGCAAAGGCTCGAGGACCTGGCTCAAGATTTTTGCTCAACATTCCCGCAAGGATAATAGCTTTTGCGTCCTGTCCCGCCTGAGCATACAGGCGAGCTGCGGGGAAGAGCACCGCGTCCTTCTTAAGAGCAGTCGCCTTGTCCAGAGACCCAAGCGCATCAGAAGTCTTCCCCATCATGAGCTGCGCTTCAGCGAGCATGACATATTTCTGTGCCGCACTGTCTTCACTTCTTTGCGGAGTATCCGCAAGGTCGTGAGCGATGCCTTTTTGCAGTATTGGCAAAGCCGCACCGGGATTGCTGCGGTACAGAGCCAGGTCCGCCTCAGCCGTCGCCGCCAAAGAGGGGTTCACAGCTGCGAGCTGCTGATAGCTTTGCGCAGCTTCCGAATATTTTCCTGACGCGATTTGCGCAAATCCAAGCGATAGATATGCCTTCGCGTATGACGAATTCAGTTCCAGCGCAGCGCGTGCTTCTTTCTCCGCTGTAGGAAAATCCCCTGCATAGGTGGCGTATAAAGCGACATTGCTGTGATACGGCACATTTTTCGGATAAATCGCCAACGCCTTTCGTGCCTCTTCAATGGCGCGTTTGATGTCATGCTGCAAATAGTAACCATAGGCCAGAGAGCTGTGTCCCATAGTGTCCGCAGGATACTGGTCTACCAGAGTGCTGAACTCCTCAACAGCTTTCTGCGGATTCATGCTGGCGAGATAGTAGCCGCCGCGAGTGCGAAATTTTTCGCGCTCGGTCATTCGGTCAACATGCTTCATCGCCAGCTTGTAATACTCAGTGGCCTCCTCGCGACGTCCTTTATTGAAGTACATCGCTGCCAATCCTGCGTATGCAGTTCCGAAGTTCGGGTCGAGGTCGAGGGCGTTTTTAAATGCCTTGATTGCCTCATCAGTCTTTCCGGCGTAACGCAGATCCTGGGCCACGCTGTAAGCGTGCGCTGCTTCAAGCGATGCCGAAGTGAACGTCTCCTTTTGCGCCAGTTTGGTCGATTCCGGCGTATTGTCGCCCAGCGTGTCGCGCAGATTCGTGGCAAGCGTACCGAGCGAACTGAGTACTGCACCCTTGTTTTCCGCCTCGCTACTATTCTGGCCCATCACTTTGCCGGTGAGCGCATCAATCGCCTTGCAGGTGAGCTGATAGCCGTTTCCCGCTTTCCCAATCGACCCGCTGATCACGACGCTGACCCCTTCGCGCTCCGCGACGAGGCGCGCATTCGCCTCGTCCAATATTGTTCCTTTGCTGAGTGGGCCTTTTAGTACCTTCCGTGCCTGTCCACGGTCGTAAGAATTTACAAAGGGCGCCGCCTCGATCGCCAGGCCGAAGCTGGATTCGAGAGTTCCATCGAAGACCGAGTCGCCGGTGGTGTTCTCGAAATCTGCAAGCAAAACTGTGACCGGCTTGTGAGTCGTCGGAGATAATCTGGATCCGATGAACCAAACGCCAGTTGCGATTGCCGCGGCGATTACAGCCACCGCTGCACTGATCATCACGACTGTCCGCTTACTCACGCCGCTGGGCAGCGGCTTAGCAAAAACTGACGACGGACGCTTCCCTTGTAGCTCCTCGATCGCCGCGATTAGCTCGTTGATGCTTTGATAGCGGTTCTTGGGATCCGTCTCGAGACACTTAGCGACAACGGCACTGATTGATCGCGGAATGCTTGCATCAACCTCTGACATCGAGACCGCACGCTCCTGTGTCCGCTTCAGCAAGCTGGCAATCGCACTCTCCGCCGCGTAAGGCGTCCGGCCGGTAATCAGCTCGTAAAGAATCAATCCAATCGTGAACAGGTCAGACCGTTCGTCGAGAGACTCGGCCCTCGCCTGCTCAGGCGACATATACTCCATCGTGCCAAGCATCGCGCCGGTCTGAGTCATGCCTCCGCCATCAAGCGAGCGAGCGAGACCGAAGTCCATGACGACTACACGCCCCTGCTGATCGCGCATAATGTTGCCCGGCTTCAGATCGCGATGGATTACACCCTCGGCGTGTGCGGCGGCCAAGCCCAGGCAAACCTGGTGCATGATGTCGAGCGCCTCGGCAGCGGGAAGTTTGCCGTGTTGCGCGAGCAGGCCGCGGAGATCACGTCCATTGATGAACTCCATGGTGATGAACTTGATGCCGCCGGATTCGCGCACATCGAAGATACGTACTACGTTCTTATGCGCAATCTGCCGAGCCAAAAGGAGTTCCTGCTTGAAGCGCTGGAGGAGCTCGGGATTCGATGCCAGATCGGGACGAATGACTTTCAGGGCAATCTCGCGCTCGATGTCGCGATCGTATGCTTTATAAACAGCACCCATGCCGCCCAGCCCAAGCATGGCGATAATTTCATAACGTCCGCCGAGCAGAGTACCGGGTTCAAGGATGGCCGAGGAGTTGATGGCAGCGCGGGCAGCCGCTGCTGAACCTGCGCCCGTAGGAATGCCGCCAGTGACAAACGGACTAGGAGCTCCTGTTCCCGAACTCTCGTCTTTGACGGCGGGACCGGCGCCCAGAGTGGGGTCCTCGTGTCGTCGTCGGTCGCGCGGCTCCATGCAAGCGCCTCGGGGTACAGATTGCTGGGAGAGTTGTCGAAGTATATAACAAATATCTTTCCGAAGTTCCTGTAATGGGTACGAGTTATCAGCGCCGTGGGTTCATCTCTCAAAGCGGCCGCCCTTGGCAATTCAGGTAACCTGTCCGGGTATTCCCGACACTCCGAAGGTTACTTAAACGCAAGCGTGCGACGAGCTATGAGCTTTAAGCTTGAGGAGCAGCTCGGTATTAGACATCCGTTATAATCCAAACAGCTTGATTACCCGGCGAATGCGATGTTTCTGCCGATGCTCGCATAATCTCCGGAGAGGTGGCCGAGTGGCTGAAGGCGGCGGTTTGCTAAACCGTTATAGGGTCAAAAGCTCTATCGGGGGTTCGAATCCCCCCCTCTCCGCCAGTTTCCCCGTTCAAATTGCCCATTTCTGAAGAGTAAGCCTGCTGCGGTATTATGCATTCCACCTCTTCGATGACTTGCCAGCAAAGTCTCTGAGACCGAATGACAGAGCGTCTGATTGGATCTTCTCTTCCCCGCACTGAAGGTCGCAGCAAGGTTACCGGGCAAGCGCGATACGTGGACGATCTCTCCTTTCCCGAGATGCTGCATGGCGTTACCGTCCGCAGCTCCATCGCCCGCGGAAGCATCCGCAACATTCAGTTTGATCCCCGGATTCCCTGGCACGAGTTCACGATTGTGACTTCTCTTGATATTCCGGGCAGGAATCGAATCGCGCTCATTGCCGACGATCAGCCTTGTCTCTCCGAGAAGATAATTAATCATGCCGAAGAGCCTGTCTTACTCCTCGCGCATAGCGACGAGCAATTGCTGGAAGAAGCCCGGCGATTCGTGACGCTCGACATCGATCCGCTTCCGGCAATCTTCGACATCGACGATGCCTTGGCCAAAAAAGAGATCATCTGGGGCAGTGACAACGTCTTCAAGACTTTGCTCGTGGAGAAAGGGGACGTGGACAGCGCGTGGGCCAAAGCCCACGTCATCGTTGAAGGCGAGTACCACACCGGAGCACAAGAGCAGCTTTACATTGAGCCTCAAGGGATGATTGCACAGTACAGTCCTGAATCGGGAATTACGATCTGGGGCTCGATGCAATGCCCTTATTATGTTCATAAGGCTCTCATACTTCTTCTGAATTTGCCTTCAGAAAAAGTTCGCGTGATTCAGACTGAGACCGGCGGTGCATTCGGTGGGAAGGAAGAATATCCGTCGGTGATTGCTTGTCATGCGGCGCTGCTGGCGAGGAAGGCCGGTAGGCCGGTGAAGATTATCTATGATCGCGCGGAAGACATGGCGGCGACAACGAAACGTCATCCATCGCGGACACGCCACCGCACTGCTGTGAGCCGCGACGGCAAGCTGCTTGCGATGGACATTGAATTTACAGTGGACGGCGGCGCTTACAGCACGCTCTCAACCGTAGTGCTCTCACGCGGCACAATTCACGCAGGAGGTCCCTATGTCTGCCCGAACGTCCGCATTCGGAGCAAGGCTGTAGCTACGAATCATCCTCCGCATGGCGCTTTTCGTGGTTTTGGCGCTCCGCAAAGTATCTTCGCGCTGGAGCGCCACATGGACCGAGTCGCGAAAAGACTCAACATGTCGCCGGCTGAATTTCGCCGACGGAACTTCGTTCATGAAGGGGAAAGCCTTGCGGTAAGCCAGATTGTGCGCGAGCCAATAAATCTCGAGCAGCTCATGAACCGAGCTTTGGAGTTAAGCGAGTACCGCCTAAAGCAGGAACGCTTTGCTCGCGAGAATCAGACGTCGAAAATCAAGCGCGGCATGGGCTTTGCATCGTTCATGCACGGCGCTGGATTCACCGGATCCGGAGAACGCTCCATGGGCTCGGTCCTCGCCGTAGAAGTTACCAAGGAGGGCAGGATCCGAGTACTCGCGTCAAGTACTGAAATGGGACAGGGGACAAACACCGTCTTTCGCCAAATCGCGGCAGAGGCGCTGGGAGTCGAAATTGATGCAGTGGAAGTAGCCACTCCGGATACTTCGATGGTCCCAAACAGTGGCCCAACCGTGGCTTCGCGGACTTGCATGATTGTCGGCAAGCTCGTGGAGTCGGCGTGTCTGCAAATTCGCGAGGTCCTGGTTCACAGTGAGCTATTGCGCCGCGAATACTCGGCTGAGGAATTCAAGATGGCCTGCGGGCAATACATTCAGCGGCATGGGATGCTCAAGGCTGAGAGTAAGTACTCGACTCCTGCGGGCATCTTTTGGGATGATGAGAAATATCAAGGGGACGCGTATGCGACCTATGCGTGGGCAGTGTACGTTGCCGAGGTCTCCGTCGACTCGCGCACCTGGGAGACGCAAGTCGAGGATTTTGTTGCAGTGCAGGAGGTAGGTCGAGTGGTCAATCCCATTCTGGCACATGGCCAAATCGAGGGTGGGGTGGCGCAGGGCATCGGATACGCGCTGTATGAAGATGTCTGCTGGCGAGAAGGGCGCATGGTAAACGCTCAGATGACGAATTACATCATGCCGACATCAGCAGATCTTCCGCCGATTCGCGTTTACTTCGAAGAAGTTCCATACAAACACGGTCCCGGAGGTGCGAAGGGTATAGGTGAACTGCCGATCGACGGACCCGCGCCCGCCATCGTCAACGCAATTGAAAATGCGATCGGAGTACCCATAGACCGCATTCCGGCGACGCCGGAAGTGCTGATGCGAGCGACGGAGGCTGCACTTGTCTGAAGAACTCCGCCCGAACGTTCGGTTTACGGTGAACGGAAAGCCGCAGTCTGTAACTGCTCATCCTTTGCGCCGCTTGCTTGATGTATTGCGTGAAGATCTGCATCTCACGGGGACCAAGGAAGGATGCGGCGAAGGTGAGTGTGGCGCGTGCGCGGTGTTGCTCGACGGGGAGATCGTCAATAGCTGTCTGATTCCAATTCTGCAAGTGCAAGAAACCCAAGTAATCACAATCGAAGGACTGGCTCAGAACGAAAAAGCCAGGGTGTTACAGGAGGCGTTTGTTGAGTGTGGTGGCGCGCAATGTGGCATTTGCACTCCAGGTATGGTGGTGGCGTCTTGGACTCTGCTCGAACGCAATCCCCTCCCGACCGATCAAGACCTGCGAAATGTCCTCGCGGGGAACCTGTGCCGATGTACCGGTTACACACGGATCTTTGAGGCGATCAAGACAGCATCCGGAAGACTGGCACAGGCTGTGGCCAAATGAAATCGTATCTCCTACGCTATCAAATGCGCCAGGCCCGAGATCTCGGCGAGGCGCTGGAAATGGTGTCCTCCGAACCCGGCGAGTGGAAGCCTTTTGCCGGTGGCACCGATTTGATGGTGCTTCTCGAGCAAGGTAAGTTGGCGCATCGCAAAAACTTTGTAGATCTTATGCGTGTAAGGGAGCTGCGTGGCATTGAGGTCAAAAGCACTCATGTAACGATCGGCGCTCTCACGAGGTACAGTGAGCTGCAGCGCAATGCTGTTCTACAAAGTGAGTTCCAGCTGCTGTGTCAAGCAGCGAGTGAGACTGGCAGTATTGCTAACCAGAATCGTGGAACGCTCGCAGGGAATATCGCGAATGCATCGCCTGCCGCGGATTCACCTCCCGCATTGCTCGCGTACGATGCCGAGTTGGAACTCATGTCACACCGCGGAGTGAGAAGAGTTCCCTACTCGCGCTTTCATACCGGCTACAAGCAAATGGATCTGGCGTCCGACGAGATCATCTCTCGCATTCGTCTGCCTCGCCGCAACAAGCAATGGCGACAGCACTACCGAAAGGTGGGAACCCGCAAGGCACAGGCGATTTCAAAAGTTTGTTTCGCCGGAGCAGCTGAGGTTGAAGATGGCAAAATCCGTGACATTCGTGTTGCCCTGGGGAGCGTCGCACCAACCGTTCTTCGCTGCTTGAAGACTGAAGCGTTGTTACTCGGCGGCGCAGGATCCTCTCGAATTAGAGAAGCACAGGAGCAACTCGCCGCGGAAATGAGTCCGGTTGACGATTTCCGTTCCAATGCCCAATATCGAACGCGCGTGGCGCAAAATCTGCTCGCAGAATTCCTTCTTCAGCTATGAGTTCCGGAGAGCCGGATAAAAGCGCAGGAACTGCGTCTCTCGCTAATGGAGTGGCCGTTGCAGCGCGAGAGTTAACTTTTGCAAGGACACGCCCGTGAGGGCAAGCGAACGCGTGCTTCGCAGCAATCGCGTTGTGCTCCCTGAAGGCATCCGCGCGGCTGCGATCGTGGTGCGCGACGGAGTGATTGCCAAGATCATTGAGCACAAAGCCATTCCGTGTGATGAGGTTATCGATTTCGAGGACTCAGTGATCATGCCCGGAATCGTTGACACCCACGTACACATTAACGAGCCTGGCCGCACGGAATGGGAAGGATTTGAAACAGCAACAATGGCCGCCGCCGCTGGCGGTGTAACTACCTTGATCGACATGCCGCTCAATAGCATCCCTGCCACTACGACTATTGCGGCATTTCGAGAGAAGGTAGCGTTCGCCCAGGGCAAGTTGTTTGTCGATGTTGGCTTTTGGGGTGGAATGATTCCGGGAAATGTGGCCGAACTCTCGCGTATGTATGGAGAAGGAGTATTCGGTTTCAAATGCTTTCTAATTGCCTCAGGCGTGCCAGAGTTCGAGGCACTTAGTGAGTCCGAGCTGCGGCTCGCGTTCCCCGAATTGGCTCGGATCGACGCGCTGCTGCTTGCGCATGCGGAACTTCCCGGTCCAATCGAAGACGCGACACAGAGGATCAGCCGGAGAGATTCCCGGTCCTATTCAACTTGGCTCGCGTCACATCCTTCAACAGCAGAAGACCAGGCGATCGACCTACTCATTCGGCTGTCGAAGGAGTACAAGGCCAGGGTGCATATAGTCCATCTATCATCCTCCGCAGCTGCGCCGATCATTTGCGCGGCTAAAGCTGGTGGAACGAAGCTTACCGTTGAAACTTGCCCACATTACCTGACGATAGCTGCAGAAGAAATTCCGGATGGCGCAACTCAATACAAATGTGCGCCTCCCATTCGTGAGACTGCTAATCAAGAGCGTCTCTGGAAAGCTTTGGGCGACGGCACGATCGACTTTGTTGCGAGCGATCACTCTCCCGCGCCTCCACAAACGAAGTGCACGGATACCGGAGACTACATGCGAGCGTGGGGCGGAATCGCTTCGCTACAACTCACGCTTCCGCTACTTTGGACTCGTGCTCACAAACGTGGATTCGGCATCGAGGACATCGCACGTTGGCTGTGTCGAGAACCCGCCCGGATTTCGGGATTGTTGAAAAAGGGCGAAATTGCTGCCGGACGAGATGCCGACTTGGTAGTCTGGAATCCGGATCAGTCGTTCCAGGTGCAAGCTGAAAAAATGTTCTTTCGGCACAAGCTCACACCCTATTCTGGACAAACTCTTTTTGGAATCGTGCAATCGACCTTTCTTCGTGGGGAAGAGATCTATACTTCCGGCGACTTTCCACTTGGGCAGCGAGGACATGTCTTGCGTCGAGGAGAGGCATGAGTGAATTCTCCGATTTCCTTGACCTTGCGTCGGAGCGAGTTGGCGGCCGCGTACTTGCTGCGAACGACGATTTCTTTGCTCCCAAAGAAAATCTGATCAAAGCAGCCAAGCCGATTTGGTTGGAGGACAAATACAGTGATCGGGGCAAGTGGATGGACGGCTGGGAATCACGCCGTCGTCGCACTCCCGGACACGATTGGTGCATTCTGCAACTGGGAATATCAGGCGTAATCTCTCAGATCGTCGTTGACACCAGCTACTTCCGCGGTAACTTTCCGGAATCATGCTCCTTAGAAGCTTGCGCGATCGAGCAATCAAATGTTGACCTGGCTGGTGGCACGCCGTGGACTGAACTGCTTTCTCGATCGCAGCTTCAGGGAGACAGTCAGAATACCTTCACCATAACTGATCCTCATCGCTACACTCATGTACGTTTAAATATCTACCCTGACGGCGGTGTGGCCCGGCTTCGCGTCTTCGGAGAAGCTGTTCCTAAATTGGAACGTGCTCTCAACTCCGCCGACTTGAACGACCTTGCCGCCCTGACGAACGGTGGGCGAGTGCTGGATTGCAGCGACAGATTCTTTAGCGCTCCACAGAACTTGCTCATGCCTGATCCCAGCTCCGGCATGCACGATGGGTGGGAGACAAAACGCCGTCGTGGCCCAGGTCACGACTGGGTAATAATTCAACTCGGGGTTGCAGGAGCGGTTCAGGCAATCGAGGTCGACACTTCATATTTCAAAGGTAATTTCCCAGAGAGCTGCTCGCTGGAAATCTGCGCGCATGAATCCCGAGCCTCAGATCTCGCGAATTGTTCATGGAGTGAATTGCTCTCACGCACATCACTTAGCGCAGACTCTGTTCATCGCTTCCAAGTCGAAGGACAAATGGTAGCGACTCACGTGCGCTTCAACATCTATCCAGATGGGGGAGTGGCACGGCTGCGCGTCTACGGAGTGCCCCAAAAATGCGCTCTGACTAAGGCTCGTTTGCGCTGGCTGAATGCATTGCCCGATTACGCAGCGAGCAGCGTCCTGCTGAACTGCTGCGGTTCGCTCAAATGGGCAGTAGCAATGACCGAGCACCGGCCATTCGCGGATCTCAAGCAACTGACGGATCAGCACGCGGCAAGTTGCGAGCGAATGACGCCTGATGACTGGAAGGAAGCGTTCGCTAGTCATCCGCAGATCGGCGAAGAAAAAGAGAGCATCAGTAGCGGACAGGCACGGCGCTGGTCACAACAGGAGCAGTCTCGAGCAGCGGTGGCCTCGCTTCAAGTCCGAAATGCGCTACAACGGCGCAATCAGGAATATTATGAGCGCTTCGGGTACATCTTCATCGTGTGCGCGAGTGAAAAATCGGCTGAGGAGATCTTAGAGCTGCTGACCGATCGACTCAGCAATGATGCCGCACGCGAGCTTCAGGTCGCCGCCGGTGAACAGAAGAAGATCACGCAACTTCGATTGCAGAAGCTCATCGAGGCATGATCTTCTGAAATAACATGACCGACCGTTCCAGCCCGATTACGACTCACGTCCTCGATACGGCGCGAGGAGAACCGGCTGCCGGCATTCCGGTTTCACTTCATTTGCACTCGGACGGCACATGGCGAGAGCTTGCCCGCGGAGTGACGAACCGCGACGGACGACTGATGGATTTGCTTGGGGAATCGAAGCTGCAGCGAGGAAAATACCGGCTCACCTTCGAGACTGGTCACTATTTGTCCGGTCTGGGAGGTTCCTTCTTTCCCGAGGTAGAAGTAATCTTTGAGATCCACGATCCCGCGCAGCACTATCACGTTCCGCTATTGCTTAGTCCATACGGATACGCTACTTATCGAGGCAGCTAGCCGATGAGCTTCGAACTCATCGCCAACAACTATGGCAAGTCGCGCGTGCGCCTGCTGCGTGTTACTCGAAGCGGTGCGCAGCACGAGATCAAAGACATCTCTGTAGACATTCGCTTCGAGGGCGACTTCGATGCCGTGCACACGAAGGGAGACAACAGCAAGGTTCTACCCACCGACACGATGAAGAACACCGTGTATGCGCTGGCAGCACAGCATCCGGTGGGCGAGATAGAACACTTCGGAACGGGATTAGTATCCCACTTTCTCGCAAACAATGCGCAGGTCACTGCGGTGACTGTGAGCATCTCCGAACATCACTGGTCGCGCATTCCAGCCGAAGCGAAGCCGCACCCTACAGCGTTCATTTCGGGAGGCAACGAGCGTCGTACCGCTATTGCATCGGGAAGTCGCGAAAGAATGACTCTCTCAGCCGGAATCGAAGATCTCCTGGTCATGAGAACTGCAGGCTCCGCCTTTGACGGGTTCCTCAAGGATAGCTTTACGACTCTGCCGGAGACTCGAGATCGCATACTTGCAACCGTGGTGAAGGCAGAGTGGGACTATCGGGTTGAGGATGCTAGTTTTGGCTTGTGCTGGACAACGGTCCGAGAGGCGTTGTTGGAGACGTTCGCGAACCATGTGAGTGAATCTGTGCAGCACACGCTTTATGCGATGGCCGAAGCCGCCCTGGAACGCTGCGATCAACTCAGCGAGATACGTCTGTCAATGCCGAACAAACATCATTTGGCGTTCGATGTGTCCCGCTTTGGAATCGATAATCGCAATGAGGTTTTCGTTCCGACTGACGAACCGTACGGTATGATCGAGGCAACTCTACGGAGAACGTAGGGCTCGAGGAGAAAAGATCGGGCATCAGCTGGGTGTAGAATTTCTGGGCTGTGATTCTGCCGTGATCCGGGAGGTGCGGTATGCCTCGCTACGAATTCTTCTGCGAAGATTGCCAGAAGCCGTTCGAAATCATTCTTACTCTTAGCGAATACGAGAAAGGTGACGTGCACTGCCCAACCTGCGGCACGCAACACGTTCACCAGGATGCCACCGCGTTTTTCGCCGTGACGTCGAAAAAAAGCTGAGCTGTTGCTCAGGCTGATCTCGCTGCCTGGATGTGTTGTCCCATTCGGGGGCCTTCCCCAATCCGAGAGTGATTCCTCGTCTCAATTCCAAAGCAGCTACAATAATCGTTAAAGGGATCAGCAACTAGCTCTGATCGTCTGTCGTGAGAACCAGCATTTTTGAAATCTTCAAGATTGGTGTAGGGCCTTCGAGTTCCCATACTGGAGGCCCGATGCGGGCTGCTCGCGATTTCGTGGATCGCATCGCGCAAGCTGGAGATCTTGAAAAAGTTTCACGGCTCGGAATCGAGTTGTTTGGCTCCCTGGCACTAACCGGTCGAGGACACGCCACTGATCGCGCAATCATTCTTGGATTGCTCGGCGAGTGTCCGGCCGACGTCGATCCCGCCAACATCGAGTCTCTGGTTAACGAGGTTCGCAGCGGCAGAACGATTCGATTGCTGCATCGTCATCCGATCAGGTTTGAAGAAAGTACCGACCTCGTCTTTCGCACCACTGAGGTGCTACCAGGACACTCCAACGGTATGCGCTTCACCGCTTTTGCAGCGAATGGGTCTGTAGTCGATACGCAGATCTACTACTCGGTTGGCGGCGGCTTCATCAGCCGGGAGGGCGAAAAACCGAGTCATGCCATCGGGACAGTGAAACGAGCAGTACCGTATCCGTTCTCGAGCGCAGCTGACTTGCTCTGCATCGGTGAAGAGCGCCGAATCTCAATGTGGGAAATTGCGCTTGCGAATGAAAGGGTTTGGAGAAGTGAAGCAGAGATCAAGCAGCGACTCGACGAAATTCATCAAACGATGGAAGCCTGCATCGATCGAGGGTTGCGCACAGAAGGTATTCTCCCCGGTGGCCTTAGGGTCCGACGCCGCGCTCCCCATCTTTTTCAAAAGCTCAGCAAGCAGAGTAGCTCCGATCCGCTCGCCCCGATGGACTGGGTGAACGCCTTCGCCATGGCGGTCAACGAGGAGAACGCCGCGGGGGGTCGCGTCGTGACCGCTCCAACAAACGGTGCGGCTGGCATTATTCCGGCGGTTGGCCGCTATTATCTACGTTTCATTCGCGGCAGTACCCCTGAAGGTATATTTCGCTACTTACTCACTGCGGGTGCGATTGGGATCTTGTACAAAGAGAACGCTTCAATTTCTGGGGCGGAGGTGGGCTGCCAGGGAGAAGTTGGGGTTGCCTGCTCAATGGCAGCTGGGGGGTTAGTCGCAGCGCTCAGTGGCAGCAACGCGCAGATTGAATATGCAGCCGAAATCGGCATGGAACACAATCTCGGGATGACGTGCGATCCGATCGGCGGACTTGTCCAGATTCCTTGCATCGAGCGTAATGCTATGGGATCAGTGAAGGCCATCAATGCTGCCCGAATGGCGATGAGCGAGACCGGCGAACACAAAGTTTCCCTGGACCAGGTAATCGAGACAATGTATCGCACCGGCCAGGATATGCAATCTCGCTACAAAGAAACGTCACTCGGCGGACTCGCACTCAACATTATCGAGTGCTAGGAGGCGGCATCGATTTGACCGACTCTTCCCGCACATTCATCGGGCCGTAACACACTCAGAAGAAAAGGAAAGTTGGCACCAAAGGCGTCTGCGCGCCCCGCGACTGGCAACTTGCCAAGCTGCTGCTCCATCCGAGAACTCAGCACGTCACATTCTGGTGGTAGAGGGCCATATGTTTGGGTTTCGAGTCTGTCGTACGCTGGGCGCACTCATTGTATCGCTTTCATTGCTGCTGCTAATAGGTTGTTTGGGATTGAGCGGCAGTCACAACAATAACGGCGGAGGCAACCCCGTAACGAATCCAAATCCCAATCCGAACCCGAACCCAACGCCCACTCCAACTCCTACGCCAATTTCCACGAACCCCACGGCAACCATTACGGTGACACCGGCCACGGTGCAGCAGGGAGACAAGGTGACTGTGAGTTGGCAAACTCAGAATGCGACTTCCGTGTCCCTCGCCCAAAACGGGACACTCGTTCGGCTCGATGGTAATCCGCTGTCGTCGCCGGGAATGCAGTTTACACTCAACACAGTCGGGACCGCGACATTTACGCTGACGGCCACAGGGGCGGCAGGAACAAGTGCTGCGACTGCGTCGGGAACGGTTACCGTAACCGCTCCACCACCACCTGAAGGACCAACAGCTACTCTGACCGCCACTCCGACCACGGTCACGGCGGGACAATCGGTTACACTCCAGTGGACCACGAGCAACGCAAATTCCATCACATTGACCCAGAATGGGAAAGATGTCATGGTTGGCGCCGGACAAACCTCAACCGTTGTCACCTTGAACGATGTTGGAACCGTCAACTTCGTTCTAACCGTGACCGGCGCTCAAGGAGCCAGAGCGATAGCGCAAGCTTCGGTGCAGGTAACGCCTGCAACTTCGCCGGGAGATGTCAGGGCGGTGAATCACATCATCTTCCTGGCGCAGGAGAACCGCAGCTTCGATACCTATTTTGGCAAATTGAACGAATACCGGGCCAAGTTCGGGTTGCCCGCGGAAGTGGACGGACTGCCGGACGATTGCAGCAGCACGAACTCCGACTGGACTAAGCCCTGCGGAGCCATGAATAAAGCTCCGAATTCCGCGGGATTCCCCACGACTCCAATCTACGCCTTTCATCTCAAGACGATGTGCATTGAGAACACGAGCGCAGATTGGATCGTCTCCCGCTGGGCGTTTAACGCAGAAGACCCATCCTCCGATACTCCGCGGATGGACGGCTTTGTGATCGGCGCCGCCAGTGCGACGGCGGGAGCGCCCGGCACGAATCCCACAATTCCCGACAAACAAGGCATTCGTGCCATGGGCTTCTACACGGCACAGGATCTCGCGTATCACTACTGGCTCGCCACTCAGTTCGGTGTTTCGGATCGCTGGTTTGCTCCGGCGCCTGCCAGGACCGATCCCAATCGCTACTATCTCGTTGGAGCAACCTCGGGAGGATATGCGTATCCCATGGCGGGAAGCGAACCTACCATCCAAGGTCCGACAATATTCGATCGTCTGCAGGCCGCCGGAGTTTCCTGGAAGATCTACAGCGACGAACTGTACACATCGGCCGCCGCCTTCACAGGCTTTATGAGTAGATTCGGACCCAATGGCGCGAGCCCCCACATATTCAAGCTTGCACAGTTCGACACCGACGTTGCGAATGGAACACTCCCCGCCGTGGCGTACATCGAACGCGCTGACAACGACGAGCATCCCGGCGTCCTCGACAATATTCAAGCCGGCGTGAAAGACACCGCCCACTTTATCAACGAGCTGATGCACAGCTCAGCGTGGAAGGACTCGGTCTTCATCCTCACCTTCGACGAGGGCGGCGGTTTGTACGATCACGTGCCCCCTCCGACGAATGTACCCAGCCCTGATGGCATTAAACCGGTGGACATTTGTATTAGTGCTTCTGATCCACGATGTTCGAACGCGCACCTTACGCATGGAACTCCCCCATTTGACCCCGACGGGGACTTCACGCGCTTCGGATTCCGCGTTCCCACAATCGTGATTTCCCCGTTCAGCAGGCCACACTACGTCTCTCATCGACAGACGGATTCGACATCATGGCTGGCATTCGTGGAAACGCGATTCAACTTGAAGCCCTTGACGGCGCGCGATGCGTACGTGTCGAACCTGTTGGACTTCTTCGATTTCACCAACGCGCCGTGGAAGACGCCACCGAGCAATCCCCCGGGAACTCCAATTGGTGCGTGTTATGACGGGCTGCCGTAAAGGTGACGTAGAGGCGCAAGATTCTGAGTCTCTACTCAGATCAGGCAGAGATGGCGGGATTCAATTTGGGACGCTGTTCTTTCGGCTTTGACTCGGCCGCAATTGCCTGTGTCTTCAGTTCCTGCTCTGTCAGCGGCTTCATTTGCTGGTACGTGTACCACATTCGATGGATGACCGTGATAGTCGACAGCACTGCGATCACCCACAGCACCGGAGCCATACGGTTGAACAAAGCACCGATAAGCACCAGCACGATTCGCTCCGGCCGCTCGAGAAAGCCCACTTTGCAATTCGGGATCAGCGACTCTGCGCGGGCACGCGTGTAGCTGACCATCACTGAAGTTGTCATTACAATTCCCACGAGCACAACATAGAAAAAGTGATTTGCGCGGGCGTAGCAAACAAGCAATCCAAAGAAGAGCGCGATGTCGCTATAACGGTCGATCACTGAGTCGAAAAACGCGCCAAAGGTCGTGACTTGATGGGTGGCGCGCGCAACTCGGCCATCGACCATGTCAAAGATGCCGGCCGCGAGGATCACTAGCCCGGCATAGAAGAAAAGCCTGGGCTGGCTGTCGCCGCTCGCGTATCCAAAAAGCACGCCGGCAATGATGTTGATGACCAGCCCCGTGAACGTAAGGATGTTCGGCGAAATGCGCGTGAGTGAGAGTCCACGCACGATGGCGTAGAGAAGCTTCCCGCATCCTCGGCCGAATGCGCCGGTCCAGCTCATCTAGTGTCCGCCCGAAGCGCCATTGCTTTCGGCCTGCTCCTGATCGTGGATAGTTGCGAGCTTCAGAATTTCCAGCTCGCGCTTGCCTGTGGGAGTTACCACCTCTACGACGTCGCCGACGCGTTTTCCCATGAGACTCTTCCCGATCGGCGAGGTGGTCGAGATCTTCCCGAGGGTAACGTCGGATTCTTCGCTGGTGACCAGCGTGTATTCGATCTTCTCGTCCTTCGTATTGTCGAAAACCTCGATGATAGAGCCGAACGCTACGCGATCTTTGGGAATGTTGCTCAGGTTCACCAGCGACAGGTCGCCCATGCGTTTTTTGAGCTGGCCGAGGCGCGCGTTCACGAACTCCTGGCGCTGCTTAGCCATGTGGTACTCAGCGTTCTCGCTCAGGTCGCCGAGCGCTGCGGCCTTCTTGATTTCCTTTGGAAGCTCGTGGGCAAGCTCATGCTCCAGAGCCTTAATTTCTTCCAGCAATTTCTTCTTTACGTGTTCAGGCATGGACCTCGCCGTTCCATCCGCGCCCGAGCGACACGGTGGGGATCAGGAATTAGGACGATCTGAGCGACAATTCACCCTCCGCACTGGGAGGGGCGTACGCAGTATCGATAGATTTCCAAGCGATTATACTCCCCGCGACTCAGCCAATAAACAAAGCGACGCACCGACATTCACTCATCCCAAAGGACTTAACTAGACTGTCAGAAATTGGCGGCCTCGTTATCACAAGAAACGCATCATCTTGTCCGTAACACTGTGGAAAACATTGACTTAACGGCACTTTGGGCGTATCTTTGCACATATAGCAGTACCCCGGTTCCCCCGCCCAAAGGTGCCTCAATGAACCATGATTTCCACATCGGTGACAAGGTAGTTTATCCCAACCACGGCGTAGGCATAGTAGAGCAGATCAGCAGTCGGACAATTGGCAGCATGGTGCAGAAGTATTATGAGCTGCACATCAAGGCAAGCAATCTGAGAGTTACGATCCCCTTCAGTAACGTGGCAGCCGTTGGCCTTCGCCGAGTCATTAAGAGCGCCGATATCGACCAAATTCTCGACATTCTGATCAACAGTAAGTGCGAGAACCACGCCGACTGGAAGTTCCGGTTCAAGGAAAACTCCGAAAAAATGCGGACCGGTTCGCTGCTGGACGTGGCCTATGTGCTCAAGAGCCTCTTGGTGCTAAACCAGACCAAAGCTCTTTCTTTCCGCGAGAAAAAGATGCTGGAACGCGCCCGCTACCTGCTGGTCAGTGAGATGGCGATGGCCAGGAACGTGGAAGAGACAGAAATGGAAGCGCTTCTGAATCGCGCGCTGGCCAAAGTAAAGCTGAAATTCCCTGAAGTGACTGCTGACGCGTAAGAATTGGAGTCCCGCTGCGAAGGCGGGACTTTACCTGCCAGCTTCCCTAGCTTGCTTGTTACGCTCTGATCCTTCTCCGAGCAATTGGCCGAACGGCTGAAGCCCTTCCACGTTGTCGCACACGATCTTGATCGACCCGAGCACCGGAACGGCGAGAATCAGCCCCATCGCTCCCCAAATCCAGCCCCAGGTAAGCAGCCCCAACGTCACAGCCAGCGGATTAAGCTCCAGACGCCCGCCAAGCACCTTGGGATAGAGCACGTTCATTGAGAATACGTGCAGGCCAAAAATCAGCAGTGCAACTATTACGAATCCGCTGCCATGCAACACTCCCGCTCCTGACGCCACAGGCGGAAGGATGGCGAGGATGACACCTAGGTACGGAACCAGGCTCAAAAATCCGCTTATGAGGCCTAGAAAATAGAAATATGGCAAATGCAAAAAGGCAAAGCCGATTCCTGTGGCGACCGCCATGAATAAGCCGATGATGAAGTTGCCGACGATGAAGCCCTTCATCATCTCGGAGATCTTCCCTAAGGTCTGATACACGGTTAGCCGATTCTGGGGCGGAAAGAGCCGCACTGTCGACCGTCTCGCATGCTCTTGCCAAGTCAGCATGAAGTAGACGAGGAAGGGTATGAAGGCCACCGTAAGCAGTACTTCCCCCAAGTCGGCGATCTCTGCGCCGCCGACCAAGGAACTAAGTCCCCGCTCCTGCTGAACCTTCACTGGCACAGCATTCTTGTCATCCGTCGTGGGTGGAATCACGTTCTGAGCACTCTGGCGGATGTCCACCGCATTCTGCTGATACTTGCCAACCACCTTTCTGATTTCCGCAGACATCTTCGGCAGCTGATGAACAAAGTCGACGGCTCGCTGGTAGAAGAAGTACGTCAGGCCATAAAACATCGCCAGCACTAGTAACACCGCCAAAGCCGAACCAACGGTTCGAGCGATGCGGATCTTTGCGAAGCCCCGAACCAAAGGCTCCAGAATGAAAGCAATCAGGATTGAAGTGAAAATAGTTACCAGCACGAGTTTCGCAAAGTAGCAGATCGCAAGAGCAGCAAGCAGCGTAAGCGTGATTTGAGAAATAGTGGCTTTGCGAAGCTCCTCGTGGACGCCTTGGACGCCCTCTTCAAGGTCGAGCAACTCACTACCAGTTGGGCTGGCAGCATGATTTTCGATAGCTATGGGGCCGCGCTGCCCTTCTTGTGCTTCTCGGTTTTTCCAGTCCGGCTTTGAGGGCATCGCAATCTCCGATGAAGGTAAGATGCCGAGCTCTCCTATAATCGCAGCATGGTGCATAGTGAAAATGCGACTTCCCATAGCTCTGGTCGCGTTTTGGGACTTGACGTTGGCGCTCGCCGCATCGGAATTGCGGTTTCCGATCCGCTGGGATTTACCGCGCAGGGGATCAGCACATTGCATCGCCGCAATCGAAGGTACGATCTCGCGGCATTACGAAAGCTCCTCGCGGAATACGAAATCAGCGAGATAGTAATAGGCAACCCGCTGCGTATGAGCGGACAGACCGGAACGCAGGCAGAGAAGATGGCTGATTTTGCGGGACATCTCGAGCAGGAGTTCTTACTCCCAGTTCACTTATGGGACGAGCGCCTGAGCACGGCTGAGGCCCATCGTCTGCTCGATGAGACGGGCATTCGCGATTCCCGGCGCAAACAAGTGATCGACAAAATGGCGGCAGTGCTGATCCTGCAGTCCTTCCTCGATGCACGCGCTGCAAAGAGCCAGTTCACCACAGAGGCACAGAGACACCGGTAGAGACGCAGCATGCTGCGCCTCCAACCATGCGCTTCAGGAAGACGCGACTGCATGAGAAACTACGCTCATCGTCGAAACGCAGCGTGCTGCGTCTCTACTTCAAACCCAGCTCTCTCGCCTTCGCCATCAAGTCATTCATCTGGCGAAGTGCCTCCGCCGTTGCGTCACCTGCTTGTTTTGTTGGCGGAGCGTCGGCGCTCTCAACAACTCCGAGCAAATGCGAGAGCGATGTGCTCACTCGACGCAGTGTGACGGCATTAGCAGCGGCTGCGCCTTCTTCATCCTCCTCGCCACGCGGGACTCCGGCGATAGCTATGAGCTTTCGATCCAATTCGGGATTGGGTTGCTGCTTCAATTGGGCGCGACGCTCATCGATTTGGCGGACTGTTTGACTGCTCTGTCGTAGGGAGTCGTAGATGCGCTTAGCGAGCGCGAACTGCTGGGCGTAGTCTTGAGCATTCGCTTTCACGCGGGGATCAACACGAACCTCTAATGGCTGCTCGTAGCTTTGTCCTGCAACTGTAAGGCGAATTCGATACGATCCCGGAACGACCAATGGGCCCCGCGGCAACGATTCTGTCTGTATATTGGCGACCGCCATCGCATATCCGCCACCGGCTGCCGGTGGAGCGTAGCGCAAATCCCAGATAAAACGATGCATCCCGGGTTCGGCAGAGAGCGTCTCCGGCCTCGGGAGCCAATAATCCGGGAATGGCGGAGGTGTACGCGGAGTGGATGGTCTGGCATTGCTCGAATAGCGGCGCACAAGCTGGCCCGATTGGTCGAGGATTTCGAGCGTGATCTCTTGCTGGTGCGATGGAGCCGCCCGATAGTAGATCACTGCTCCTGCAGGAGGATTCTCGCCTTGCGGTTCCTCCGGAGCAAGAGGTGTGTCATTGTTCACGCTGCGGCGAACTCTGACGGCCAACGCCGGTCTAAACAGGTAGCTGGTACTACCTGCCTTCTGAGCGAGTTCGCGCAATGGCGAGATATCGTCGAGCACCCAAAATGATCTTCCATGAGTCGCCGCTACAACATCGTTATTCTTGATAACCAAATCGTGAACAGGGGTATTCGGAAGGTTCTGCTGCAGCGTGTTCCAATGCGAACCATCGTCGACCGAAAAATAAACGCCGAATTCCGTTCCCGTTACGAGTAGGCCCTTGCTCATCTGATCTTCACGTACCGCGCGAGCAAATGCATTTGGAGCGATCCCGTCGACGATCTTCGTCCACGTCTTTCCGTAATCATGTGTGCGATAGAGCCACGGCGACATGTCATCCAGTCGATGACGATCCACGGCCGCATATGCCGTTCCCGCATCAAAGTGTCCAGCATCAATCAGGCTGATCTTGCTCCAGTCGCTCAGCCCTGAGGGCGTAACGTTCTCCCACGTCTTCCCATCATCCCGCGTGAGATAGATCATGCCGGTATCGCTGCCGGTCCAGATCACGTTGCCGTCAAGAGTCGAAGGTGCGACGGTGTAGATCGCGCCGTATCCCCGCGTCTTCGCGTTCTCAATCGTTGGCGGCCCGGACTGTGATGCGTTCGGATCGGCTCCCGTGAGATCAGGGCTTATGTGTTGCCAGCTCATGCCTCGATCCGTCGACCGCAGCAGGTACTGCGAGCCGAAGTACACCGTGTTCGGATCACGCGGTGACATCACGATTGGCGACGTCCACGTCGCGCGCAGCTTGCGCTGAAAGATCTCTGTGCCGAAGGCCTGCACGGGTTGCGGCGATACGTCTTGCGTTTGGCCGGTGAGCCGTTCAAAGCGCATCACTGGACCATACGGGTCGCCGCCATAGACAGTACTGCCATCTGGAGTGGGCGATATGTAGCCGCTTTCCCCTGCGCCAATCGAGTACCAGTTCCGGAATGTGATGCTCCCATAATCGCTGCGGCTCGCGGTGGATACGGTGCCGCTATCCTGCTGCGAACCATAGATGTGGTACGGAAACTCGTCGTCCGTAATCACGTGGTAGAACTGCGCCGTCGGCTGGTTGTACCAGGAGCTCCAGCTCTTGCCTCCATCGACGCTGATCGTCGCTCCCTGGTCGCTACCCGTGATCATCCGCTGAGGATTCGTAGGATCGATCCAGAGCGCGTGATAGTCATCGCCTCCGGGAGCGCCCTTGATCGCCTCCCAGCTCTTGCCGGCATCCTGCGTACGATAGAGCGACACGTTCGGAAGGTAAACAATGTCGGGGTTCTTAGGATCAATCGCAACTTCACCGAAGTACCAAAGCCTGCCGAGAATACGCGAGTCGGTCCCAATTCGGGACCAGCTAGTGCCGCCATCGTCTGAGCGGTAAAAGCCGGCTTGCTTTGAGTCTTTGTGATCCACAAGAGCGTAAATGCGCTTTCCACCAGTTCCGGCGGCAACTCGAATCCCAACGCGCCCCCAATCGCCGGCCGGCAGTCCACCCCCGTCCACCCTTGTCCAGTCGTCGCCGGCATCAGTTGATTTGTAGATCGCCCCATTGCCGTTATCGGGTGGATACTGACTCCACGGTGGACGTTGCACGTGCCACATAGCCGCATACAGCGTGCGCGAATCGTCAGGATCGAACGTGACGTCAATCGCGCCTCGCGTGTTGTCGATGAACAGAACTTTTTTCCAGCTGTTGCCGCCGTCGATTGACTTGAAGACTCCTCGTTCGGGATTGGCACCGTAGGCATGCCCGACCGCCGCGACCAGCACGATGTCTGGATCGTGCGGATCAACCACAATTCGCGCGATCTGCCGCGAGTCCTCGAGCCCGAAGTGCTGCCATGTAACGCCTGCGTCGGTACTCTTATAGATTCCATTGCCGGGAGAGAGATCAGATCGCAGATCGGGCTCGCCGGTGCCGACGTAGATAGTGTTCGGATCAGAAGCTGCGAGAGCGATGGCGCCAATCGAGGCGATGCTCTGGGCATCGAAGACTGGATTCCAAGTGACACCACCGTTAGTTGTCTTCCAAACCCCACCACCAACGGCGCCGAAGTAATAGACGTTAGGATTGCCAGGAATGCCCGCGACGGAGACGGTGCGTCCACCACGAAACGGACCGACCAGCCGCCAATGAAGCCCCTGATAGAGCTTGGGATCGAGCTGTTGACTGTTTATGACTGAAACGAGGAAGCTGACGAGGAGAAGAAAGACAAGAAAACGAGCGCGAATTGTCACCCGCGAAATTGTACAGGAGAGGCTGATAGTTCCCTGGAACAGGGGCCGACGCCCGCGCTCGCGCGGGTGTTTCTGCAACTCTCGCGCCAACCCGAGCCGTGACTATTTCTTCTTGGATTTCACTGGCCCTAACCGAACCTCAAAACCCGCGCGAGGGCGCGCGCCGCTCCTTAATTATTGCGCCCTAGGTTGCTCTCTGCGCTCCCCGCAGCTCGTCAAGCGTCACCTTCAGCGTGAGTCTCTGTTTGCCACGATAGACCGTTACTCTCACAGTATCACCGGAGTGATGATTGTCCAGTACGTTTTGGATGTCCTGCGGCGTCTCGATGTCCTGGTCATCGATCTGGACGATGAGATCTCCGCCGATATAGATCGGCGTATTCCCGAGATAGGCCCTTTCACGACCGCCACGTATGCCGGCTCTATCAGCAGCGCCGCCGGGAACTACCTGTTGAATGAGCACGCCGGAATCGGCAGCGAGTCCCATTTGGTCGGCCAGCTCGGGGCCAATTGGGAGCAATCCGGCGATTCCCAGACTGGGACGACGGACTCGCCCGAACTGTACCAGGTCATTGAGCACGGCTTTTGCTGAGTTAATGGGAATGGCAAAGCCTACGCCTGCGCTCTGTTCCGCACCCCCAGTCAGAATCATGCTGTTGATACCAATTACCTCGCCACGCGAGTTCAGCAGCGGACCTCCCGAGTTTCCGGGGTTGATAGCTGCATCGGTCTGAATGGCTTCATCGATCCCCGTTCCTTCTGGTCCGCGTACCGAGCGGATGGAACTGATGATGCCGCGAGTCATAGTCCCGCTGAGCCCAAAAGGATTTCCTATGGCATAAACCTTTTGTCCCACCTCGAGGCTGTGGGAGTCGCCCAGAGTAGCCGCCGAGAGACCCTTGGCGGGAATTTGAATCACTGCCAGATCCTTCTGGCGATCACTGCCGATGACCTCGGCACGATACTTCTTCTTGTTCCAAAGCGTGACCTCGACCTGACGTGCTCCGGCGATCACGTGATTGTTGGTGAGGATGTGGCCATCCGAATTAATGATGAATCCTGATCCTTGTCCTTGTTGCGGAACCGTCCCGTAGAAGAAGTCGAAGGCAACGGCGGTCGAGGTGATGTTGACTACTGTCGGAATCACCTTGCGATACACGCTGATGTTGTTCTGCTCTTCAGGATCGAAACTCGCGGGCGAGGCGGCCTCAGTGATTTCAACCTTATCGGGACGCGTGATCCAGCTCTTATCGACCGGAAGGCGAAAAACGAAATTTCCATGTGTGGTAACGAGATAAAAACCAAGAAGCAAAAAAACAGAAAAGACTAGTGGACGTAACGTTTTCATCAGAAACCTGCTTGTCACCTCAATCTGAGGTTACGTGGTTTCGGCCGCCCTCGGCCGGCACAAGGTTTGCGTAACCCATGCGTCGTAACAGCGAAAGGATCCCTTTCATGCAAAAGCTGAAAATGCCGAGTTCGTCCTGTTACTCCAACACATAGGAATCGCTAGCCTTGTACCGGCCGAGGGCAGCCGGAACCACATAATCTGATGCAACGGACTAAATCGAAGAGTGAATTCCCCTTCGCGCTGCTAGCTGTTGAAGCTCCTTGTAAATCCTGCTGACCTGGCGCTCGGTTTGCGAAAAGTCACCGGAATTGTCGATCACATAGTCTGCCGCTGTGATCTTTTCCTGATCGGATAATTGCGCTCCGATTCGCCGTTCAGCTTCGACGAGCGCTCTAGCATGTTCCAATTCGCTATCAGTACTGACAGTGCGAGTCGCAAAACGCTCGAGTTTTTGCTGCGGATTGCTGTTGACGACAAGCAGCTTGTCGAAATGCTTTCCCATTCCCGCTTCAAGAATGAGCGCAGCTTCGAATATGAGCACCGCGCGTGGATCGAACTCTGACATCTCCTCTATCCAACGCTCCAGCCGGGCTGCGACTGCCGGATGCACGACCCGATTCAACTCTTCGATTCGCCCGCTGCCAAATGCGATTTCAGCCAGTGTTGCGCGGTTGATGCTCTTGTCAGGATTGACGATAGACTTGCCGAAAAGTTTAATGATCTCTTCGTATACAGGTTCGCCGGGTTCCATTAGCTCGTGACCAACCTTGTCGGCGTACAGCACGTGGGCCCCGCGGTCTGCGAACATTTTTGCAACAGTCGTCTTACCACTCGCCAATCCGCCGGTGAGACCGACGCGCAAACTCATTGAACCGGTAGCCCGCGACGCAAACGCGCAGCCTTGACGGTGTTGGACATGAGCATCGCGATCGTTAGCGGGCCGACGCCGCCGGGCACTGGAGTGATAGCACCGGCAACTTCAGCAACGCGCGGATGAACGTCACCCACCAGCGTTGATCCCTTTTTCGCGAACTCTTCCTGACGCTTGGAATCGTCGCCGAAGTATTCGCGCACCTTCTGCTTGTCCATCACGCGATTAATTCCTACATCAATAACGGCGGCTCCTGGCTTGACCATGTCTGGCGTGACCAGCGCTGGCTTGCCGATCGCCGCAACGAGAATGTCGGCCTGTCTCGTATGTGCCGCAAGGTCGACCGTGCGGCTGTGACAGACCATCACCGTGGCGTTGCTGTTGATGAGCATCATCGCCACCGGCTTGCCAACGATGTCACTGCGGCCCAACACGACTGCGTCGCGTCCGAAGATTTCGATGTTGCTGCGCTTGAGGATCTCGATCACTCCTGCGGGCGTGCAGGGAATCAACCCGGGACGCTGCGTAGACAGATTCCCGACGTTCACTGGATGAAAACCATCAACATCTTTCTCGGGCGAGACCGCGAGCAGCACTCGTTTTGAATCCACCTGCGGCGGCAATGGGAGCTGCACGAGGATGCCGTCAATGTCATCGCGGCGATTCAGGTCGTTGACGAGCTTGAGCATTTCATCGGTTGTCACTGAAGCTGGCGGCATGAATCTGTCGCTGTAAATGCCAAGGTGCTCGCATGCCCGTACCTTGTTGCGAACGTAGATCTCGGAGGCAGGATCATTCCCAGCCAAGACAGCCGCCAAGCCGGGCCGAATGCCTTGGGCCGCTAGTTCCTTTACCTGCGCAGCCACTTCCTCTTTGATTTGCGCAGCGATCCTGGTGCCGTCGAGTATGACGGCTAGAGCGTGTGAAGTCTCCGTTGGCATGAACGATCAGTTTAAACGAGTAGCTCTTATGTATTCATCCAAAAGCCAACGTGTATTCACCAAGGAGCCAGCGTAGTTCCGGTAGTCTCGGCCGGTACAAGCGTTGACGAATAAACGCGATCTATTCAAGCAAGAAACGCAATGCGAATTGAAAAATCTGGCAGTATGCCGAGTTAGTCGTATCACTGCAAACTAGGGGATTGCCGACTTGTACGAGCCGAGGGGGCGGAGCCACGTTGCTGACTAGCTCGGCGACCGGGCTATCAACCCTGCTTTGCTTTTTCGACGAGCATGACGGGAATATCCTCGACGATCGGATACACGCGGCCACAGGCTCCACATCGCAAGCCGTCCTGCTTTTCGGTTAGCTTCACGGGCTGCTTACAGGCCGGACAGACGAGAATATCCAGAAGTTGCTGCGAAACGGGCATAGTTGAATTCTAACGGACAGACGCTACGGCCTATTCCAGCTCTTCCCGCCATCGCCCGTGCTCCACGTGCCATCTGTAGTGACGACTGTGAGGCTGCCGAGACCGGCAAGGTTCACTCGCTCGATGGATCCTTGCCAAGGGCCGTCGATGGTCTTCCAGGATTCTCCTGCATCTGAGCTGTGAAAGAGCAGCGAACGAGGTTGCACATTTTTGGGAGTGGGAGCGAACTGCAAGCCTGCTGCCCAAACTTCGATACCTTCGGCCGCGACCGCGCGGATTATCGCCCCGGATAGGGGTTCGACAACGGTCAAGGTGCCGTCAAGCGCGCGGCGTTGAAGCTTGCCCGCGGCCGAGATCGTCCAGTGCACAAATCCCAGCATGCCGTAAGCACGCTTCGTCTTTGCCACAGATCCAGGAGTCGCTGCGGCGTTCAGAGCTTTGGCCGGTACGAATTGAGTGTGCGTAGAAGCTGAGTTCGCGGATCCAGCCACTTCCGAGGTCTCGCCATATGGCTTTCCCGACGGATTCCCCGCAACGACGCCACCCGACTCCTGAGCTACGTTTGCGTCAGCCGTCACAGAAGTAGATGGCGGTGGTGCGGGGGCAGCGGACGCTTCCTGCACGACGGAAGCTCGATCGCGCTTAAGCGCAAATTGAGCTTCAGGCGCCGGCGGAAGAGCCTTCGCGCGGGCGTCGTATTCGTCTTTGCTGCCAACGAAGGGTGCAGACGTTGAAAGTGCGCCCGGCATGGCTCCCGCAAGCGGCGCCGACTTCGTTGCCCGGTCTCGCCTGAGTTCCTGTTTCTGAGCGATGGTCGAATGTAGCTGGACCGCAGGCGCGGAGGACCTGTCGTTCAATTCCGGCTTGTCTGTGGTTTTGTTTTCTTTAACGCCCGGTTCCGGATTCACGGGAGGATTGGGGGCTTTCTCCTGTGCAAGCTTGAGCGTCGCGTGCGGGTTGGAACCCGCTTCGCGCTCGTAAGCGATCACACCAACTCCCACTACTACGGCCAATCCCACCGCCAACCCGGCCCAACGCATTGCCATCGGAAATTCGAAAATAGAGGCGCGCCCGACGCTCGCCTTCTCCGCACTTGCCACAGCCGCTTCCGGTGTCGCCAGCGCTACTGCCTGGCGACATTCCGGGCAGACGGAAAGGTGCGCCAGCACAGTTTCGTGCTGGGCGCTGGTCAGAGCCTGCTCAACAAACGCGATCAAGGCATTCGACGAGGGGTGTGCGGCCTCCGCTGATTGCATTGCATCGAGCCGCTGTTTCAGTATGTTACTAAACCGATCCAAGCTGCCTCAATTCTGATCGTTGATAGTGGAACGTGCAAAAACTTAAATCTTGCAACTGCGCACGCCAAAATTACGGGCTGTTCTCCGCCGGCGGATGTAAACGCGCCGCCACGTCCAGCTCCAAATCACGAACATCTATCTCCAAAGCCTCTTCCGCCTGGCGACGGCTCATCCCACGCCGTTCCAATCCCTTGCGAAGCCGCTTACGGATTCCAGAGAGCAGCTTGTCCATTTTCCTGCTGATTGTGGACTCGTGCACACCCAGTGTTCGTCCTATCTCCGCTAGCCGTCGTCCGTCTAGAAAGTAGGAGGAGAGCAGAAAACGCTCTTCGGTGGAAAGGCTCGTGAGAACTTCGTCCGTGGCCTCCTTAATTCTTGAGTCTGTCGCAGACGCAGCCGGGCCCGGCGCTGCGGGAAATTGCCTCCCGTGCTCTTCTTCCTCTTCTTCAATGCTGACGAAACGCTTGCCGGCACGAATCTGATTTATGTAGCTCTGCGCCAGCACCATGCGCAGCCATCCGGCGAGAGATCCTCGTCCTGAGTAGAGCGCCAGCTTTGAGCGCCGATCCTCCATGGGACCAAGTCCGTAGAGCTCCGCATAGAGCGAGTCGGCCAACTCGCGTCCGGTAGTCTCGTTGCGAGTGATGCTGCGCGCTGACTGGTAGATCGATTCGCGGTACTTAGTCAGAAACACATCCCAGGCGTGTTGATTACCAACGGCACAGCCATTTGCCAAGGCAAGCTCATCAAGCTTGAGCGTGCCAAGAAACGCGCTGATCTGCTCTTTACCGGCACCAGCTATGCCTTCGGTCCGGTGCACCACGTTGTGCAAGATTACCGTAAACTGCGCCAAAGTGAGCGCATAAGCCGAGCCGCCGCTGCGTGCAAAGAGCTCCGCCGCAAGGCGAGCATCGATCGGGGTGTTGGTTACCCCTTCGGCGTTGCTGGTCTGAACTACAGACATGATTCACCAAGACTTGTGGCCAAGGCGGATGGTAGCAAATTTCTTTGCAAGCCCATGCTCCATCGACGTTCTTCTCTCATCGACGCGCAGGGCTCGCCCCCAAAGCCTCTGCCCGCCACCGGAGGAGAGCCATGTCCCGGTCTGCGTTTTCCCGATTTGGCCTAGGGGTTCTGGTTGTCACATTTGCGTGTTCATCGTTGGTGTGGGGTGGCACTGCAAGTCCAAATTACAAAGTCTTAAACCCAATCTCACACGGAAATCTCACAATTTTTCCCGTCGTGACTTCGATCACTCACGATACGAGCCGCTTCATCACCCTCGATGAGGGAATTCGATCCGGAGAGGTTGTCGTCACCGAGGGTGGCCGCACGAGCGGACTTATTCGAGGTCCGCAGCACCGAATTCCTGTATCCCGAGCGCAGGTGAACACCCTCGTTCTGGTGAACAATTCCAAGCGGCCGCTCATCCTGCTTGCGGGAGAGATTGTCATTGGAGGAAAGCAGGACCGAGTGGTTGCTAAAGATCGCGTAATTCCGGCTGAGAGCGATCCCGTAGATTTCGGAGTTTTTTGCGTCGAGCCAGGGCGCTGGACGGAAACGTCGGCTCAGTTCTCCACGATGAAATCGCAGATGGCTCAGCCGAGCGTGCGCAAGGAAGCTATGGTCGCGCAGGATCAGCATCGGGTCTGGAGTTCGGTGGGTGAGGCGAACGGCGCAATCGCTGGGGCGCTAGCCGGCAGTCCTGCAGCCATGCCGGGACACCCTCCTTCCTCCTATGCAAAAACCTTCAACGACGAACGAGTGCGCAAAGCTATCGCCGATCAAGCTGCTCCGGTTGAGCAGTCCTATAGCTCTTCGATCAGCCAGCTCCGCGATCAGCACGCAGTTGGTGTGGTTGTCGCGATTTGCGGAAGACTCATATGGGCCGACCTTTTCGCCAGCACAGCATTGCTCGAGAAGTATTGGCCAAAGCTGGTGCGTTCTTACGCGGCCGAAGCCATCACGACTCAACGCGCTGCCAAACCGGCAACGGTTTCCGACGCGCAGCAGTTCCTGGATCGAACCGAGGGCAATCGAGAGGTAATCGAGAACGAGCCCGGTATTTATCGGCAGTCCGAGACGATCGCGCCGAATTTCAAGCTGTTCACTTTGGCGTCGTTGCTGCCGGGCACTGGGTTCGATCTTCATATCAGCAAAATTGCCGATGTGAACGGCTACAGTCCCGAAATAGGAAAACTGCAGTAAGAATCGCAGAAAATTCGGGACGGTTTACAGCGGACAGGGCACCGGAAGGGAGGACGTGGAGGAAATCTCTTTCGGCGATTCGAAAGGCATTGCGGTTACGCGTTTTCCGAGATGCCTGGAGTCAAGAGATGCCGCCCTGTCCACTGTAACCTGTCCGCTGTTCGCTGTGCTCTTCAGAAACCGAGCTGGCGTTGCTTACGTACAGTAAATATGCGGGTCGAAGAGGTAGCGGGACGAAAGTAATGAGGCAGGCAACCTAAGTCATAGCACCACAGATACTTACTTTCGTGACCAGCTGGAAACGAATCTGCAACAAATGTCAAGCCAACTGAGTCTAATGTTGCAGGTAGCAAAAGTAGGGTCGGAGGTGACCTGAAAATGATGGTGGAAAAGTTCTCAATCGCCGAATTATCCGCTCTGCGTAACGAACTAATGCAGAATGGGCTGGATTCATGGCAGGCGGCAGAGCTGTTCCACGTGTTTCTGTCAGGCCGTGGCTACGGCGTATCTTCGGATGCGGCCGTTGATGCGGCTACGCGCGTCGAGGAATCGGGCTGCTCGATTGATGTACTGCAGCGCGAACTCGAGAGCCTTGCCATGGTGATGTAATCCGGTCAAACAAGATTGTTCCGCTCCGCTGGCGGTGAGGCTGACGGACAGGACATGCAAGGACGAGCCGGGAGAACCTGCCCGGCTCTTTGCTTTTGCGCTGATTTTTAATATACGGACAGCTTCGGAGATGGTTAGAGGTTGAGATAAAACGTGGCGCCCGATTGTCCCTTTTTGCCGTCCACAACCGGATGCCTCAAAGCGGAAAAACTGAACTGCTTGGATTCCCGAAATGGGGATGGAGTGAGGCGGCACTCGTCTCCTTTGCGGGTGACCGTAATTGTCGGCTTCTCGAACTTAACGGTTTGTGAGGAGCCACAACACAGGTACAGGGAAAGCGCATCGCAAAATTGCAGGGCATCGACGAGTCCTTCCAGAGAGGATTCATCTCGATCAACCCTGGCCTTCAATTTCTGTTGTCGCTGTTTTTCCCGTTTGCGAAATGCTTCTACCTGAGCTTCCGCTCTCTGCTCGGCAAAAAGCGACAATCTCTCGAAATGCCGGCTCACTAAATATCCGCCAATCGGAGCAAATTTCGCAGCAGTCTCGATGGATCCAGTCCACGCCTGAAGAAAACGATCGACCGAGACGTCGAGAAAACTTGAAGGCTTTTGCTTCGGCTGGAGCCGGAGGCGCTGAATCTGCTCGGCGTCATCCATGCTCCATCCGGTATCGTGCAGCGCGATGGAACGCGCGACTGTCTTATCAATCGGGCCGAATAAATCGTCGTGTAGACTCGCTGCTAAGTCTCCGGCAAGAGCTGCGTGTGAAGGCTGCGTAACAAGCCAGTAATCAGACGCGGTTTGCTTCAGCCGTGACTGAATCGCAGGCCAGGGCGCGCTGGGTGTTGCCGAGAGCTTTTCGTCGGTAATAGGAAAGAGCACCATATCGTGGATCCGGCCGCCCTCGGCCGGGTTTTGACTCTGGTTCGAATCGTATTCTTTTGAGGAAACTTGATCCTGGTACCCTTAGAACGCGTGTTTCCAGATGCAAACACCGTGCCGAGGGCGGCCGCATCCACGTGACTCCTTTGCAGCCCATGCTGCACCGTTGATAATAGATGATTGAGACTCCACTATAAGCGCCTACTAGCCGCTTCACTCTCCATCATCGCGTTCAGCCTTACAGCCTGCGATTCGTCATCCTCCGCCTCCCGGCACCCGTTAACCATCGAAGAGCAACATGGACGCGAGGTTTTTCAAGCGAGCTGCGCCATCTGTCACAACGCCTACAAAGAGGAGCCACTGCAAGGGCCGCCTCTTGTTGGCATGTTCCGCAAGCAAGCTCTTCCCAGCGGAATGCCGGCAACTGACCCACATGTGCGAGAGACGATCATGACGGGCCGCCGCAACATGCCGCCCTTCAATGCTGTACTGGATGAGAAGCAGCTTAATGACTTGATGGCGTTCCTGCACACCTTGTAGCGTACTCGCGTGAAACGCCATCTGATCTGCGTGAATCCACAAATCTGCGTTCATCTGCGTGAGTTTTTGGGTTTGCGCTTGCACCCCTGCAAGCAGCTCCAACAGTGCCCACAGGTACAATAAAGACAACCGATGTCTGCGACATCCCAACTCGTTCAAATCGATCTTGCGCCACGTGTGCCGAAGCCCAAGCCTGAATGGCTGAAGGCGCGCGCGCCGATGGGAGACAACTATCACGAGCTCAAAAAGCTCGCGCGCAAACTCGAGTTGCACACCGTGTGTGAGTCAGCGCAGTGTCCCAACATCGGCGAATGCTGGAACCACCGCACGGCGACTTTCATGCTGCTTGGGAATTTGTGCACTCGCCGTTGCGGATTCTGCGCGGTTCCCAAAGGCAAGCCGAAAGCGATTGATTTCGACGAGCCGCGCCGCGTGGCCGAAGCCGTTGCAACACTGGGCTTGAAACATGCCGTCATCACGAGCGTGAATCGCGATGACGACAATATCGGAGCAGCCAAGGTTTTTGCCGATACAATTCGCGAAATCAGACTGCAAGCTCCTGGGTGCCAGATGGAAGTGCTGATTCCAGACTTCCAGGGCCGCGAAGATGCACTGAACATTGTTCTCGAAGCCCGTCCCGAGGTGCTGAATCACAACACTGAGACGGTGCCGCGTCTCTATCGTGCCGTGCGCTCCGGCGCACGCTACCAGCGCACGCTCAAGCTGCTGGAAAACGTTAAGAAATTTGCGCCCAGCATGGTCTCAAAGACCGGAGTGATGGTCGGCATCGGCGAAACCATGGACGAGCTGCTTGAAGTATTCCGCGATCTCGCAGCGATCAAAGTCAACATCCTCACCATCGGGCAATATCTGCGTCCCTCACGCGATCACCTGCCAATGACGCGCTACTACCATCCTGATGAATTTCGCCTCATGAAAGAAGAAGCCCTCAAGATGGGCTTCCGCCACGTGGAGTCAGGGCCGCTGGTGCGCTCCAGCTATCATGCGCATGAACAGGCAGAGTCGACGGGATTGGTGGCGGTAACCTCGCTAATGCAATAAGTGCTGGGGTTGACCGTCGATTCATTGCGACCCTTGTCTCGTCTTCTCTTGCGCTACCACCGGCCGAATCTCGATGGATCCGTCGCGTGCGCTGGGAATCTGGGCAGCGATAGTAATGGCCTCATTGAGATCGCTGGCATTCACCAGAAAGTAGCCGGCCAGTTGTTCCTTTGTTTCGGCAAAAGGACCATCCGTAATGGTTTGATGCCCATCGCGTACCCGTACCGTTGTGGCTGTTGTCGTAGGTTTGAGCTCGTCACCAGCGATGAATTTTCCCGCTCCAGCGAGCTGCTGAATAAGCTCGCGGTACTCCCGGTAAACGCTCGCCTGTTGTGGCGGATCAAGCTTTTCCCACTCCAATTCGGTCTGGTAGATCAGCAACAGATATTGCATAACCTCTCCTACCCGTACGACGAGTGGGCACGAGCAAATCGACAGATTGCAGGGAACGGATGATCGAAAAAATGCAATGGCCAGATTCTCGAATTCCCTCAAATTGCCTCAGGTTTTCAGAATCTTCCGTATCCATGCGGGCCTGACGTTAAGAAATTTTCCTTCCGGGAAAACTTCCCGGCTGGATTCCATGAAGCAGGGAATTGGCACGATGCAAAAATTTCAACGCGTCCGCAACAGAAATGCCCGGCCAATTCGACCGGGCACCATGGTTCACTGCCAAATGATTATCGATTACCGGCGACCTTCACCAAACCCGACAAGCGTTCTCACTGACCATCGGCTGCCCCTTGTGGCAGCTGAAGGCCTTGGCGAAGTCTTCGCTGTTCTGCATGACGCCATCCACGCGGAAGCGTCCGGGTGAATGCGGGTTCGTTTGTACTTGCTGACGCAGAGCCGCCTCGGTCTGGTTCTCGCACCACACCTGACCGTAACCAATAAACGCGCGTTGCTCTGGAGTGAAGCCTTTGATTGTCTTAGTGCTGTCCTCCTGAGCGCCACTTTTTCCAGTCTTACCTTCAGCGGCCTGAGTGTTGTGCAGCGCTCGCAAGGCTACACGCATGCCGCCATTGTCGGCCGTATTTTCCCCTAATGTCAGCTTGCCCCGAACATGTAGCCCGGGAAGTGGCTCGAAAGACGAATATTCCTGGTCGATGCACGAGACACGCTCTTCGAAGGCCTTCGCGTCTTGCGGAGTCCACCAGTCGCGCAGATTGCCTTCGGGATCGAACTTGCGGCCCTGATCGTCGAATCCGTGCGTCAGTTCGTGACCGATCACGACTCCAATGGCGCCAAAATTCACCGCGTCGTCTACGCTTTTGTCGAAAAATGGCGGCTGGAGAATTCCTGCTGGGAAGTTAATGTCATTATAAGCCGGACTGTAGTAGGCATTCACTGTCGGTGGTGTCATACCGAATTCAGTGCGATCGAGTGGCTTGCCTATCTTCGCAAGCTGACGATTCACCTCAAACGTATTCGCGCGCTCCACGTTTCCAAGGAGATCGCCGCGCACGATATTCAGCTTCGAATAATCGCGCCATTTGCTCGGATATCCAATCTTGTTGCGTATGGCGGCCAGTTTCAGCAGCGCCTGCTTTTTCGTTTCCGGAGTCATCCAATCAAGACTCTCAATGTCTTGTTTAAGTGCCGTTTCGATAGCGTTCACCATCTTCAACATGCGAGCTTTCTCAGCCGGAGTGAATTCCTGCGCCACATATGGCTGGCCCAGCGCTTCGCCAAGCTGCTGGTCGGTCAGGCGCTCGCAGCGCTTCCAGCGCGCCTGGAGCTCTTTGGCACCGCCGAGGTATTTTTCATAGAAGCTGAAGTTTTCCTGCACGAAAGAATCAGACAATACTCCGGCAAACTCATGGATCAGGTGCCAGCGGAAGTACGCTTTCCAATCTTCCAGCGGAACTGAATCCGCAAGATTGTTCAGTTGCTTGAAGAATTCGGGATTGGCAACGTTCAGCGAATCGAAAGCAGGCGCGGTGGTCCCTTTCAGGAAATGCGTGAATTCGATGTTCGGCGTTATCGCGGTGAATTCTGCCAGCGTCATCTTGTGATCGCGATTCTCAGGTTTGCGCCGTTCGATGCGATCCATAGATGCTTCGGCGAGCTTAGTTTCGAGCGCCACCACTTTCTGAGCGTCAGTGTCAGCCTGGCCATCGCCTGACAACTTGAGGATGTTTGTTACGTGAGCCAGATACTTTTCGCGCTTCTCTTTGGAGTTGGCATCGTCCTTGAGGTAGTCGTCCCGGTCGGGAAGACCAAGGCCGCCCTGATCCACATACGCGATTACATTATTCGCATTGTGCAGATCGGAGTTTGAGGTGAAGAAAAACACTGCGCCCCGCACGCCCAGTTCGTGCAGATGCGCGAGTTCGGCAAGTGCGCTATCGCGATCACTCACGCCGTTGATACGATCCAGCTCCGGCTGCAGCGGCTTGAGGCCTTTCTGATTTACGGCGTTTTCGTCCATGCAGGCTTGGTAGTAATCGCCAATCTTCTGATGGATCGAGTCTCGCTTGAGATCGTTAACTGACGCCCTCTCCAAAATCTCCTTCGCGATGAGACGATTGCGCTCTGCGAGTTCATTGAAACGTCCCCAGCGTCCCTGATCTGGCGGAATGGCATTGTTCTTGACCCAATTGCCACACACAAATTGGTAAAAATCTTTGCAAGGGTCAGCAGTCCGATCCATGGCCGACAGATCAAACGCGTGAATCTCCGGTATCTTTCCAGAAGAATTCTGGGACGAACTGGAGTGCTTCGGTGCACTTTGTCCGGCCAAATAGACGCCAGCAAATGCGAGGGCGAGCAGCATGAGTAGCAGGCGAAGCTTCATTCCCACCTCGGTGAATGAAAGAATTTAAAACCGAACAGTGTACCGCTAATCGCGGATTTACGACCGGTCCCACCAAAGTGCTATCGAGACGTATGCGAGCTGGCTTGATACTTTTTCGCGTGAACCGGCGAACGCTATCGGTGGTGCTCATCCTGGTTCTCTGTATTCCAGCCGCAGCTTTCTTCATTGCTGTACCGCAATGGCAGATCGAGCACCCGGGCGATCCGACGTTGATCCTGCGCACTGAACGTCACTGGTTGTGGCGAGCGCCGGCGCGCGCGCATCTGGAATCAAGTGCGATCATTGTGCCGGTGTTGGCAATCGCCTTCGTCGCGGGCGCACTGCTGGCAGTTGCGCTGTATCAGGAATAGTTCTAGGTTTGTTTGCTGTCCCAATCTCCTGCGCATAACGAAAGTTTCACGAATTGCGGGGACTTGTTAGATTACTGAGAAAGTCCCTGTATGGAACCGATCACTCACTTTCTTACCGGCGCATGTATCGGACGCGCAGGACTCAACCGGACTACCGGTTACGCGACATTGATGGTCACTCTCGCCGCAGAATTCCCCGATGTGGACGTACTTTGGAGTTTCGATGGACCGGTGAGAGCGATGGCTACCCATCGCGGTTTTACCCATTCCTTCATCGGAGCACCCGTAGATTCTGCAATCGTGCTCGGCTTCGTCTACGCATTTCATCGCTGGCGAGTGAATCGCGGCAAATCTCCTCCCCTCGCGCCGCGCTGGGGATTGCTGTTCCTTTTTGGGATTCTGGCCGTTCTCAGCCACATTCTGCTCGATTTCACTAACAACTACGGCGTCCGGCCGTTTCTGCCATTCAACTGGCGCTGGTACTCGTGGGACATCGTCTTCATCCTCGAGCCGGTGATGCTTGCAGCATTGCTGCTTGGTCTGCTGATCCCCGCAATCTTCGGACTCGTCAGCGGCGAGATCGGCGCTCATCGCGAGATGTTTCGTGGGCGCCGCAGCGCGATTTGCGCGCTGCTTGCAGTCTGCGGAATATGGTGGGTGCGCGACTATCACCACCGCAGGGCCATCACGCTGCTCAATTCGGCCGACTACCAGGGGGAGGTCCTCAAGAGAACGGGGGCAATGCCTTACGCTGTGAATCCGTTCTCCTGGGCTGGCATTGTCGAAACAGAAAACTACTACGCCGAGGTCCCAGTTGATTTAGGCGCGACCACGTTTGATCCGCTAGCGCACGCCAAGATTCTGTACAAGCCGGCGGAGACTCCGGCGACGCTCGCGGCCAAGCGCTCGCTTTTAGGCCGCGTATATCTCGATTGGGCGCGCTTTGCTTACGTTGAGAACCAACACCTTCCGCCTCCGGAGCAAGGCTATGATGTACGCTTTCGCGACCTGCGCTTCAGCTACATTGGCTTCCAGATTCCCGGAGAGCCTCGCGGACGTCCTCCGCTGAGCGCCGATGTGTTTCTCAATGAACAGCTGCACGTGGTGCTGATGCGAATGGGTAACCGTGAGGAGAAGCCGTAACGCTTTCGATGCTATTCCAAGCCGCCAGGCAAGGAATCCCTATGGTGAAACCAGACTGGCGATGCGACGAGAATCGCCGCACCTTCCGGATCACCACCCAAACAGTTGACGTTTCCCGCGGCGAAACGGAGAATAAAGCTTCGCGCGAGGCTCACTATGTTGGCTTATCTATTCATTGTTCTGGCTGTAGTAGTTCGTTTACTGCCGCATCCTTGGCACCTCACCCCGCTCGGCGCAGCGCTGCTGTTCTTCGGCGCCAAGCGTCCAAAGCGAGAGTGGATCGCGCCACTGCTTCTGCTGGCCTCGGCAGACGTCTATCTCACCACGGTTCATTACCGCATGCACGTCGGAGCCGATCACATCGTGACGTGGGCATGGTACGTGGCGGCAATGGTGATTGGACGTGCGCTCGTTCGGAGAGTCGAACCTCTGCGCGTGGTTGGCGCCTCTCTTGCTTCTGCAATTTCGTTCTTCCTGGTCAGCAACTTCGCTACATGGCTCTTCCAGAACATGTATCCGAAGACACTTGCGGGGCTGGTACAGTGCTACACGCTGGCGATTCCATTCTTCCGAGGAACGTTTGCCTCTGACCTGATCTACACACCGATTTTGTTCAGCGTGCCGTATGCGTTGTCGTTGCTCGAAAAGAAAGCGGCAGAATCGCGGGTTCGGAGCTAAGCCCCGGAGTTCGATAGCCTCAATTCTTCAGGACGAAGGTAGACCCTTATCCGTGTGTTCCGTTAGGTCCGCTCGCCGGACTCTTTTCCAGTTCTTGCAGCGCCACCCTCGTTTTGGGAACGAGTTGCTCCAGTTCGGCGTGGCGCCTGCGCAAGCCCTCGATAACGGTAGCTGGCGCCTTGGCGAGGAAGCCTTGGTTGCTTAACTGGCGCTCTGTGTTGCCGCGTTCCGACTCAAGTTTTTCCAGTTCTTTGGAAAGACGGTTGCGCTCAGCGGCGATATCGATCTTCCGTTCATAGACAACAAGCACCTCAAAGGCGTTGGTCGTTTGCACACCTGGCACCTTCGCCATGCTCTCAGGGCTGAATTCGATATGATCCACGTCAGCGCCTTGTCCGATCAAATTCCGATTCGAATCGATCAGCGCTCGAGTCGAAGCTTCCGTAAAGATGCGCACAGTGATCTTTTCTTTTGGCGCAACCTTCAGTTCTGCCCGCCGGTTGCGAATGCCCTCGATGAGCCGCTTAATGATCTCCATCTGATCGATAGTCGCGACGTCTGCCTTGCCGAGTTCGGCGCCAAGCGGGAAACGTGTAAGTGCAATGGACTTTGCTGGTGCCTTTTGTTGCCACAGCGCATGCCAGATTTCCTCAGTAATGAATGGCATGAATGGTGACAGCAGCCGCAGCGAACCCTCAAACATCCTGACTAGCTGATTGAGCGCAGCTTGTGCTTGCGCCCGAGCGCCGCCAGAGAAATGCGAGCGCAGCTTTACGGCCTCAATGTACCAGGCGCATAGGTCGCCCCAGAAGAACTGGTAGACCATATTCGCGGCTTCGTCAAAGCGATAGTGGCCGAGAGCGGCATTCATGTCCTGAGTCGTCTGCTGAAAACGCGCTTCGATCCAGCGATCCACGAGCGGAGCTGAGCTATCCAGTTTGTACGCGCCGCTCACAAGCCACGAGAGTTCCTCCTGCTTCCATGCTCCCGCCTCGGTTGCCTTGTCGATGTTCATGAACATGAAGCGGGCAGCGTTCCAAATCTTATTCGCAAAATTGCGATAGCCTTCAATGCGGCTCTCGTTGAAGGCAATGTCCGTACCGGGCGATGCCATGGAGGCGAGCGTGAAACGTACGGCATCGGTGCCGTACTTGTTCGTGATGTCGATGGGATCGACCACGTTTCCTTTCGTCTTCGACATCTTCTGGCGATCTGCATCGCGCACCAGCGCATGGATGTACACCTCCCGAAACGGAACTGCCTCGGAAGCGGGACGGTTGCTGCCATCGCCCATCGGCATATCTTGCATGAAGTGGCAGCCCATCATAATCATCCGCGCTACCCAGAAGAACAGGATGTCGAAGCCGGTAACCAGCTGCGCCGTCGGGTAGAACACATCGAGATCGCGCGTGTGCTCGGGCCAGCCGAGCGAGGTAAACGGAAGCAGCGCCGACGAGAACCAGGTGTCCAGAACGTCGGTTTCCTGCTCAACGGCAAAGCCACAGGCGGGGCACTTGAATGGATCTTCGCGACCCACAATGGGCTGAGAGTTCAAGTCGCTCTTCGAATGCGCGCATCCGTTATTCGTGCAGTACCAGGCTGGAATGCGATGTCCCCACCAGAGCTGGCGCGAGATGCACCAGTCGTAGATCTTATTCATCCAGTTCAAGTAGACGGTCTTGTAATTCTCCGGCGTGAAGCAAATGTGACCATTCATGACCGCGGCGATCGCCCTGTCTGCCAGCGGCTGAATCTTGACGAACCACTGCATCGAGAGGCTGGGCTCGACAACATCCATGCTGCGGCTGCACTTGCCGATCGAGAGCACGTGATCCTTGGCGTTCACCAGGAATCCTTGGATCTCAAGATCAGCGAGCACTCGCTTGCGCGCTTCGTAGCGATCGAGCCCGGCATAGGTGGCACCGTTCTGGTTGATGCGCGCGAGCTCGTCCATGATCTTCAACATCGGCAGGTTGTGTCGTTTGCCGATCACGAAGTCGTTCGGATCATGCGCAGGCGTCACCTTCACCGCACCTGTCCCGAATTCGGGATTCGCGAGTTCATCGGCAATAATCGGGATCTCGCGATTGATCAGCGGAAGCCGCAACTTCTTGCCAATCAACTCGCGGTATCGCTCATCATTTGGACTCACGGCCACGGCAACATCGCCTAACATCGTTTCAGGACGCGTGGTAGCGATGTGAATCGAGCCACTGCCGTCAGCCAACGGATAACGAATTTCGTAGAGCTTGCCCTGCTGCTCCTCGTGAACCACTTCCAGGTCGGAGATCGCAGTCAGGCATCGCGGGCACCAGTTCACGATGTACTCACCGCGATAAATAAGTCCCTGTTCCCAAAGACGCACGAAAACCTCGCGCACGGCACGGTTGAGGTTTTCGTTCATGGTGAAGTACTCGCGCGACCAGTCAACAGAATCGCCGAGCCTCTTCATCTGCTTGAGAATGTTGCCGCCGTAGAGGCGACGCCACTCCCACACGCGTTCGACGAACTTCTCACGTCCAAGGTCGGCGCGTTTTGTCCCTTCGCTTGCGAGCTGTCGCTCAACCAGCATCTGCGTCGCAATGCCGGCGTGGTCTGTACCGGGAATCCAGAGCGTGATTTCACCACGCATTCGCCGCCAACGCACAAGAATGTCCGACTCGGTGTGCTCGAACATGTGCCCCATGTGCAGATTGCCGGTCACGTTTGGCGGAGGCAGCAGAATCGTGAACGCCGCTGGTGCGTCCTTGGACGGAGTCTCAACGTGAAAAAGCCTCTCGTTCACCCAGTACTCGGCCCAGCGCGGCTCGATGGCGCTTGGGTCATAGGTTTTTGGAAGCTCGTGGGGCATGACGGCAGTACCTAAACCATAACACGCAAGAAACAGGAGATCGGCCTTCGGCCCGGACTCAGCAGGGTTCTTTGCGGGAACCAAATGTCTGTAGAGGACTGCTTGAACGAATATCAGCGATAATTCCCATGCCATTCCATACCCGAAAGTCGACCGCCGAGAGCCGAGTGCCCCCTTACTCGAACAACTCTTCCTTCCACAACTTCTGCCCCGCAAGCGCGGTATAAAACGCAATCAACGCCAAAGCCGTCGCACTGGCGTAAACGAAGATCGTCGAGCCGATAAACCAGTTGGAGAAGTTGGCGGTCATGGGCGCGTTCAGCAGGAAATCGGTTAGGAAGAGGGCTGCGGCTAAACTGACCAGACCGAAGCGCACTAGTGCGATTGCAGCAAGCGAATAAATGATGAGGAAGACGATCAACGCTACCCAAAAATACTCTTCGCGCAGAGATTGCATGATGCTGAAGAGAACTACGAACGCTCCCGCCGCGAGCCACTCATTCCGAAGAACGAGGCGCAGCAGGAAGATCAGGAAAAAGAAGAGCAGTGTTGTGCGGATGTCCGCGGGAACGAGGAGCAGCCCTGCGCCCAACGTACGGCGAACACCCAACAGAAACTCAGCGTCCCCGATGTGCGGGACCGCACCGATACGAATCAAGTAGGCGATGAATAACTGGATCACGATCACCCAGAAAGTTCCCAGCACGAATCCGAAGAGAACATCGCGTCCTACCAGCGGATCGCGCCAACGGCCCAGAAGCAGCCTGCTCCAGGAGATGATGCTATGGGGCCAACGGCGGCGGACATATGGCTCCAATGCGAGATACACGAGCGCAACCATCACGCCCCAGAAAAGAGATGTGCTGATCGCAATCACGATGCCGCCGAAGGTGGAGATGCTCATTGTGAAATGCGCTCGAAAAATCCACAGCGCCATTTGCACCGCGAAGACAAACAACACAAGGCGGAGCGCACCCCGAGGATCGGTTCTCCTTACCTGGTAGTTGCGGTAAGCGAAGAAGATCGCTCCCAACATCACCGTGCAGGCGACAATAACCAGAATAATGGCACCGGCCTGTTGTGCCTTCGTGCTCTGGTCTGGATTCTGGCGCCATGCCGGCGTCCACGGTCCGAAGAGCGAAAACGATACCGGCTTCCCATGCAGAGCGGCAGCTTCCAGTCGCAGTGGACGCGTGCTGCCCGGCCAGGTTCCGGTCCAGGCAGCCCTGGTATCCGAGCTTGCGAGAGAGTTCCAAATTGGCTGGGAGGATATGAGCGCTTTAGGATCGAGCCCAGCCGCGGCAAACAGCGGACTCCAATCCACTGGCTTTATTCCTTCCGGTCTGTCTTCCCGCTGCGGAGGAATGCTTTCGAATGAAATCAGTCTGCCGTCCAGATCGAGAATGATCGAGACCATGCCTGGGGCCGTGAACGGCGGATCGTTTTCCGTAACGATTCCAGGAGTCAGAGAACTCTCTCTGTAATCCGTTGCAACCATAAGCTGAGGACTGCTGCGGTACCAGAACCGCAGGATTGGAGGGCTCTTTTTCAGCAGGTCATCCCAATTGGGAACTGGCTTGTCGTTTTGCTTCGCATATTGCTCATATTGATCGTCATTGTCGAATCCGTAGGCGGTATCCGCCGGTGGAGTCGTGTAGCCGGCACTGGCAGCGATCTCCTGTGCACGATGCGTGAGCACTTCGGGGGATTGCTCGGTTCGCATCTTGTCGTAAATGCTTATGCGAACACCCAGAAAGTAGCTGAGAATCACTCCAAATAGCAGTACAGCGAGACAGGTCACGGCAATCCGCGGTGCGAGTCCTTCGACTTCACCTGCGGCGGCCACCATCTGCGGCGACGGTGTTTCGCCTGCGGCAAGCGCAGCAGCGAGTGGATCGCCGCCGGGTAGCGCGGCTGCAACGCTCAACACGGTAACCGGACGCATTGCGGGCTCGGGCTCGAGACAGCGCAATATGACGCGCTCTACGCCCGGGTCGAGATCGCGCACCAGACTTGACGGGCTTGCTGGTGTTGGAGTCTCGCTTCGCGTGCGAACAATTTCCGCGAGCGTGTCTGCTTGAAACGCGCGTTTACCCGTGAAGATTTCGTAGAGCACCAGCCCTAGTGAATAGATGTCGCTCTTGAGCGTGACTTCCTTACCCGCGAGTTGCTCCGGAGCCATGTATGCCGGAGTTCCATGACGGACCTGGTGCTCGGTGATGAGTTCGGCAAATTCAGCCAGCCCAAAATCCATGATCGCAACTTCGCCCTGGCTGTTGAGCATAATGTTGGCAGGCTTCAGGTCGCGATGGAGGACACCTTTGTCGTGCGCAGCGGCCAGACCGGCGCAGAGCTTGCGCGCAATTTCCAGAGCCTTATCACCAGGCAGGCGTCCGATACGGCGGAGCAGCGAACCAAGATCCTCGCCATCGACGTACTCCATTGACAGGAAGGTGAGTCCGTCTGCTTCACATATATCGTAAATGCGGCAGACATTCGGATGCGAGATGCGGCGAGCGATCCGCACTTCGTTGCGAAAGCGTTCCAGCGACGCGGGATCATTCGTGACAGCTTCGGGAAGGAATTTCAAAGCAACCGGCTGAGCGAGTGTCAGATCATCGGCACGGTAGACCTCGCCCATACCTCCGCGGCCAAGCAACGCGATGATGCGATAACGGGAGGTGAGCAGCGTTCCCGGCAAGAAGCGGCCCTGTGAAATCGAACTGCTCGATGAAGAGGAGCGAGGCGTGCTCCGGCTTATCTGCTTTGCATTGCCAAATGAAGCCGGAGTGGAAGTAGCCGTGGCCAACGGGTCGGAACTTGGCGATTGCGCCGTGCCACACGAGGGGCAGAACCTTGCGCCAGAGTTGATCTCCGTGCCGCACGAGGAGCAGTAGATGGAGGAGACTTTAGCCACGCAATCAGCGACACAACGTCGCCATCATATTAGGCGTAACCGGGGCTTATCGCTACGGCTAGGCTCCAGCAGCCCTGGCTCTCGCATTATCAGGCTGCGGTTCCCGGAAAGGAATGATCCTGGCCTGATTCATCTGATGCATCGCGCCGGCGATCTCCGGCGTGTCCGATTTTCCGGCAAACTTGCCGAAAAAGTACGTGAAAAGAATCAAGGCGCAGAGAAAGGGAAAGACGGTGATGGCGACGAGAAGCATAGCGGGGCAAGGCCTCCCGGGGAACGCCGAAGAGTATGTTACAAAACGAGGTTCTCTCGCAATGGGTGCACTTGCTTAGGGCATGAGACAATTTACGCCGAATGGCAGAATCGGATGAAGTTCCGTCACGGAATGTGGGTTTAGCGCTTGGTGAGATCGAGCTCTGCCATGATCTTCCAAATCAGGCCGGGAAGCTCGCGCTGCATGACTCTCTCGACGGCTGCAGCAACACGATTTGCATCTTTAGCCGAGTGCGCTTGCTCAACCTCGGATTCTCCAATGGGGGCGGCCTCACCAACGGCTGATTCGCCCAGGGTAGCCTTAAGTGCACGAGCCAGTTCCGTTTCAGCTTCGTGATTGGAATGCGAAGGCACAACTACCGGCGCGGAAGCAGCGGCGGCTGTGGCCATCGCCATCGGCACGACCTCGGCTGTTTCAAGCGTCTCCGAAGGCGCAGGGTGTTGGCTGGCGATCGCAGTCAATTCAGGAGCATGCGCATCGACGGCCGCTGCAGCCTCCTCGATAGCCTTTTCGTATTGAGACTCGCTGATGGCGGAAGCCATTGCAGACGCAGGAAACTCGACTACATTCGAGGCTACAACTTCAGCCGAGGCCACGACTTCAGCTGGCGCTTCTACTGCTGGCGTAGGCTCGGGAAGGGCAAGGTCCGTCGATCCAATCGGAGCCGTGGCGAAGAACGGCTCGTCTTCTTCCTCAAGCGAGCCGGCCTGCATCGGGACCGGCAACTCTGGAATGAATTCCACGTGCGTTTCAGCGGGAATTGGCAGATCGGTTCCGGGCGCGGCATGCAGACCCGGCGGCGTATTAGTCAACGGAGTTGGCAGCGGCAGATCCGCTGATCGCTGCTCGTAGCTCGACATCGCTGCCTGTAGGCGCGCCTCGAAGTCGTCGATCGGTGCGGTGGCGGCTCCGGCTGGAATCGTCAGATCGGCTACCGGAGCATCAGCGGTTCCGAACTGCGTCGGAAAATCCATAGTGGCACGATGCGGATCGGTGACCAGCGCCGGATCCTTCAGGATAATTGTCGGAGTCTCGGCGCTCTGCATCGTTTCGAGTGCGCTCTCCCGTGGTATGGCAACATCGGGAACCGGAGGAGCAGAAGTCAGCTCCAAGCCCTCGACCAATGCGACCGGAGGCTGAGGCGCGCCAGGAAAACGGTGCGAAAGCAATTCGCCCGAAATGGGAATCGTAGGCGACGATTGTTCGATTCCAGGGAAGCCGGAACCCGGAGTAGGAGCCCTTTGCACTACGATCGTCTTTTCCGCGTCGAACTCAGCGGAAGGGCCTACAGCCGGACGCGCTGTAACAGCAGTATCGGCATCTTCAGCCGATTGATCCAGATACTGAGCCATGTAAGACGGAATTTGTGGGGGCAGCGGTGCGCCAGCGTGCCTTTCAGGCAGCAGCTCGTTTCCCAAGAATGGCGTGCTTGCCTCTGCCTTGGCGAAATCCGCAGTCGCCGCAGGCTCAATTCGGAACTCTTCAGCGGCGAGAGCCGGCGTCCCGGCGGCGCTCAATTGTTCTGCTGGAATGTTCGCCGTGATCGGATCTTCTTTCTTGGGTTCTTCCTTCTTCGGCGTCGCTGTGTTGAGCAGAGCCGCGATCTGAGCGGCGTCGAGACGCATCGTCTGCTCGTACACTCGCTGCTCGCCCGCACCCGTCGCGATTGCAATCTTCTGGCTCTCTCTCCCGGTCTCATCTCTCGATCCCGGAGGAGCCGCGATCTTTATGGTCTTTGCGTAGGGACGTGGAGGTGGCTCATCCTGAGCCGCTTTGGCCTTCTGGGCAAAGCGTTCAACTGCGGCGGTGAGATCTGTGGCCTCGAACGGCTTCACGATTACGCCGTCGGCTTTGACGCGAGCACCATCCTGCGGACTGTAGGGCTCCATGCGTCCGACGGTTAGCAGTACTGGAAGCTTGGCGGTCTCGATAGAATTGCGGAGCTTCTCGCAGAGCTCCAGGCCGCTGTAACCAGGCATAAAAACATCGAGCAGGACGAGTTCGGGTTTGACCTCCGCGATCTTCTTGGCGGCGGCTGCGCCGTTGCTGACAGTGACTACATCGTGGCCGGCTTCGCTCAGAATCTTCTTGCCCATGTTCTGGGCGGTGACACTGTCATCGGCGAGTAATATCTTGATACCCACAAAAGCGTCCTTTGTACTAGTCGGGAAAACGTACGGGTGCTGTGGTGGAAAAGTACTGTGTCCCAAGCGCTAAGTCAATGAAAAGGGTACCTGAGTAGGTGGCGAGGGTTATCGCTTAGTTACCAACGGACTAGCCCGACTGGGATACCTCTAGACCGGCTGGCAAGAGCCGAGAACCGACCGCGCTCGACCGCTCCCCGGCTCGAATTGGACTTGCTAGGCCGCGTGCTTGACCGTAATCGAATGTTTGATCGTCTCGTAGACCGCCTCAGGAATGATGCGGCGGCCGACTAGATCTATTTTCGTGAGATATGGTCGGTTGTCGACAATACGGTTGGCGAGGACGTCCCCAATTCCACTAAGTTCCTTAAGTTCCAGCAAAGTGGCGGAATTTAGGTCGAGTAATCCGTCCACCGTTCGATGACGCAGGCGCATCTTGCGCGCTCGCCGCGGCTTCGGCTGCTCAATGATGCGCTCAGCTTTGTGCCGAGTTCCGGATTTTCGGTAATTGGCGAACGCGAGCAGCCCCAGCGCTCCCAATGCAAATGCCCATGCCTGCTTCATGGTTCCCCTCCATGGCGTGCGAATTTAATCGGATGAGACCGCAAAAAGTGAAGTTGTAAGAAGCCTTCGGAGCTGCTCAGCTTCTGAGCTGCTGAGCTGATCCTGCGTTTTCTGATCGTTCGTTCGCGTTATCATTGCAACGGCACAACCTGAAAGAACAGCGAAAATAACAGTGAATTTTTCCGGATCTCACCTGAACGTTATCGAATTCTGCCCAGAATCCGCGAAACTCGATTTTGGGAGCAGTGAACAACAGTGAATTAGCAGTGAATTTCTTGCAGCAGCGCTTTGATTGTCTGCTGCCCTTTTGGTCAGTAGTCCGTGAAGCCGAATTCTTTGGGAGGACGTGAAGTGCTCTCAGAAGGAGCTCAGAAGATTAGCAACTTAGGAGCTTAATGGCTGGGCTTGCAGCTGCTTAAAGGCCGAATAGATGAACCAACCAAGATGCCAGCCGTCGAGGAACTTGAACGGAATCTCTCCCACCGTGTAATGGCCGCAGGGCAGTGCTACGGCTTTGAAATCGACCTGATAGTCGCGGAAAAGCTTCACAACCTGCTCTGAGAGCTCGCGCAAGAACGTCAGGTCGTATTTTGCATAGACCACGAGCACTTTTTTGCGATGTGCGGCGAACTTTTTCATGTAGGCAACCGGACTAATCGCTAGCCAGAGCTGTCGCAGCCGTTCGAGGTCGATTACATCCTCGAGAGCCGCGCGGATGTGACGCGTGGATTGTCCTGTCCAGACAACATCGCCAAAGTATGTGGAAGCGTGGTTGAAGGCATTGACTTGGAGCCGCGCATCGTGCGCGCTGGCAATGAACGCATAACACGATCCCAGGCTTGTTCCGAGGATACCGAAACGCTGGCAGCCCTGCATCTCCAGCCAGTCGAGGCAGCACCGAATGTCGATCACTCCTTGACGGCACGAATCGAGCGTGCGCCCGATGTTCGCAGAAACAGCGTAGTCGCTGCGTTCGATCTCTGCGGGCCGGCGAATGTCATGGTAGGGCTTACTAAGACGGAGCGCTGAGACTCCATAGAGATTCATGATCGCGCACAGCGCGTTGTGGCTGAAAGCATCCGCGTTCCATTGTGGGAGGACGATAACCGCCTTTTTGCTGGGATTGCCTTTACGATCGAATGCCGGAAACCAGCGAGCATTGACGACGTCATTTTCGGGATAGGGTGTACGGACCGGCGATGTGAATCTCAAAAACTGTGCCGGACGCAATTTGCCTGTGCGCGACATATTCTCAAGCTTCTCGAGTTGCCTCTGCTGCCGCATGTTGGTGGGAAAGAGCTTCGGCAACCGCTCTTCAAGATAGAAATCGCTGGGAGTCTGATAACTGAAAAACCGATCGCTGTCGCTTACGATCCGTCGATTCAACTCGGTAAAGTAGCTCTGGGCTCGAGCGTTGTCATCTTCGGAAGGCGAGGCGGGAAAGTTACCGTTTACCTGCGGCCATTGCCGCGTCCACTCAATGCCCCACTCCAGGGGACGCACGATGCGATTGCTGTCGCGCGTGGTGAGATGGGTCTCCCACGCAAACATCCATTTCTCCCAGAGCTTACGCATAGTAATTCCAATTTAACAAACTGGGCAGGATTGAACCGAGTGCGCCGGTTCATTAGCGGATTAAAAAGCTTTTTCGGAGTCGATCAGAATCGTCACCGGACCATCATTAACGAGAGAGACCTGCATCATTGCCTGAAACTCTCCAGTGCCGCAATCGATCCCCTGTTCCCGAATTTGCTTAACCACATATTCGTAAAGAGTACGAGCTTGTTCCGGACGGGCGGCATCGTCGAAGGAAGGGCGCTTTCCCCGACGCACATCGCCGAAGAGAGTGAACTGTGGAACGACGAGCACGGCTCCCCCGACCTCGCGCACGTTAAAGTTCATCTTGGAGTCATGATCCTCAAATATGCGAAGGCCGAGCAACTTATCGATCATGTAGTCAGCTGAAGTGGATGTATCGCATTTGCCGATACCAAGCAGCACGAGCAGCCCGAGGCCAATTGTCCCAACAATCGAGTTGTTCACCGTAACTGAGGCTTGAGTGACTCGCTGAACAACCGCGCGCATAGCGGGAAGGATAAAGCAGCAATTAGCAATTAGCGACTGGCTACAAGAAAAGCCAGATTCTTCGAAAGCTAATTGCTAATCGCTTCTTGCTAATCGCTTCTTGCTAATCGCCGCTTTGTCCATTTACGTCGTCTAATTCCAATCCTCACAAGTCATCAAGGAGAATCGCGATGGCAATCTTTTCCTGGGCGTCACGCCTGGGTCTCATTGCGCTCGTATTCACTTATGCAGCTGCTGCGCAGGGTTCCGCTGATTCGCAGAATCCTGGAGCTACGCAGGCACCGGCAGCACAGCCTGCTAGTCCGCAACCTGATCTGCTCATCAAGAACGGCACTGTATTGACGGTCACTCATGGAGTGATCCAGAACGGCAGTGTGCTCGTCCACAATGGGAAGATTGCCCAAATAGGAACAAACATTGCCGCTCCTGCTGGAGCGACGGTCATTGATGCCGCGCGCAAGTTCGTAATGCCAGGCGTGATCGACTGCCATTCGCACCTTGCTCTCGATGGCGACGTGAACGAAGCCAGCAGCCCGATTACGCCAGCGATGAACATGCTCGATGCCTTCGTCAACACCGACAAAGGCCTGTATCACGCGCTGGCCGGTGGAGTGACATCGCTCTTGCTGCTTCACGGATCGGCCAACATGATTGGCGGGCAGGCGGTGGTCATCAAGAACAAGTTTGGCCTGAGCCGCGATCAGATGCTCTTCCCGAATGCTCCGCGCTCGATCAAGTTCGCGAGCGGCGAAAATCCTAAGCGCGTCTATGGATCGCGTAATCAGGCGCCTTCCACCCGCATGGGCAACTTCGAGGTGCAGCGTGAGGCGCTGCAGCAGGCCAAGGAGTACATGCGCGATTGGGATGATTACAACGCCAAGATTCAGAAAGGTGAGAAAGAAGCCCGTGCTCCAAAACGGGATCTAAAGCTAGAAGCTTTGGCCGATGTTCTGCGGGGCAGGCTCCTGGTCCAGATTCATTGCTACCGTGCCGATGAATTTCTAACTGAGATGGCGATGGCGCGCGAGTTCGGATACAAGATCCGCGCCTTCCACCATGCTCTCGAGGCCTACAAAGTTGCGGACAAAATCGCTGCGGAAGGAATCGCGATCGCAACCTGGCCGGATTGGTGGGGCTTCAAAGATGAAGCTTGGGACGCGCAGCCTTGGAACGCAGTGATGTCGTCACGTCACGGAGTGCGCGTTGCCCTCAAGAGCGACTCGAACGATGTGGTTCGCCGCCTGAACCAGGATGCCGGCAAAGTGATCCGTTACGGCGGAGCAACGCAGGAAGAGGCGCTAAAGATGATCACGCTGAATCCCGCATGGATCATCGGTGTGGACGATCGCGTGGGATCGCTTGACGTGGGCAAAGACGGCGACATGAGCATCTGGGACAAAGATCCGCTCTCCAGCTACGCCAAAGTGGAGAAGACGATCATCGACGGCGAAGTCTACTTTGACAATTCGCTTCCCGGTCTGGGACTGACGCACTGGAAAGATGCGCCGATGTCAGGCTCGGATTTTGATGGCAATGAATTGGACGAGATGGGCATAGCGGAGGTGCACTGATGACGGCGACGAATGATTCAATTTTCTTAAAAAGAATCAGAGGGGTCTCCCGGGAACCAGCTTCAGGGAGGAGCACGGGTTATGACGGTGGCGTTGAAGAACCAAACATAACTGCGCTTCGGCTCCCGAGGTCTTCGGCGGCGGATAGAAACATAACCTCACTGGCTAAAGCCGGATCCATTCGCGCGCGTTGGATGGCACGGCTTGAAGCGCTGCCCTTCCCTAAGTTTCTATGGTTATCAATACTCGTGGTCGCACTGTCCGCGAGCCTGTCCTTCGCGCAGGCTTCGAAACAGAAAATAAAGATGGCCACTTCACAAGCTGAGGCCACCGGTCCCGTCGCCATCCGCGGGGGCAAACTGCTGACCATCACTCACGGGGTCATTGAGAACGGCGTGGTTGTGATGCAGGATGGGAAGATTACTGCCGTCGGTCCAGCGGGAACTGCCATTCCACGCGGCGCGACCGTTGTAGACGCTACCGGAATGACCGTCTACCCCGGACTCATCGACTCGGAAACCAATCTAGGACTGGTGGAAGTCGAAGCCGACCAGATGAGCAACGACATGAACGAGCCGAGCGACGAGATCATGCCGCACATGCACGTCGCCGATGCGTTCCATTCTGAAACTCAGCGAATTCCTGTGGTGCGTGTAAATGGCATCACGAATGCCATCGTCGCTCCTGGAACCGAAGACAGTCTCCCCGGGCAAGATATTTTCATTCAGCTCGATGGCAAGGACCGCGATCAAATGATCCTGGTTCGCGACATTGCACTGGCATTGAACTTTTCCGGCGACCAGCGCCGGCGCGGCGGACGCGGGGAGGGCGGTGGAGGAGGTATCAGCGGCCGTTTCCCCTCGACCAGAATGGGACTGACGACGCAGTTGCGCCAGGCGTTCATGGACGCTCAGGATTACGAAGCCAAGCTGAAGTCGGCGGAGAATCGGAAGCCGGACAGTAGCGGAGGAGCAACTCGCGGTGGAGGAGGCGAGCGTCAGAAGCGCGATCTCAAACTAGAAGCTGTGCTCCCCTATCTGCATGGTCAAAAGCCCGTCGTCATCGGCGCAAGAGATGGCTACGACTTGGAAAACGCCATGCGTCTGGCCAAAGAGTTCAACCTCAAGGTGGTGCTGAACCATGTGACACATTCGCAGCAGATTCTGGACGAGATCGCATCTTGGAAGGTACCGGTGATTGTTGGTCCCATTTACGACTTTCCTCGCGGCGACGAGCGCTACGACGCTGTGTACTCATTGCCCGCGGAGTTGGCTAAGCGGGGAGTAAAGATCGCCTTTGCCTCCTATCGCGTGGAACATAATCGCAATTTGCCGTATGCAGCTGGTTACTCAGTGGCTTTTGGTCTGCCCTATGAGGAAGCGTTAAAAGCGGTGACAATTAATCCCGCAGAAATATGGGGTGTCTCGGATAGGCTGGGCTCGCTCGATCTAGGCAAGACGGCAAACGTGGTGATCGCCAACGGCGATCCGCTGGATGTGAAGACCGACGTTAAACAAGTTTTCATCGAAGGCAGGAGCATTCCCATGGAGAACCGTCAGACGCATTTGCGGGATCAGTACGGCGGGGTGCCACCCGCGCCGCAGTCCGGTAGCCGGTAATTTTTTTCACCCTGGAGACACGGAGGCACGGAGAACTGCCGGTTTCGAATGGCAGCCGCAGAATTTTCGAGAGCGGCTCCCCCGGACAGATTTCCTGAACCTACATCTCTTGCGTTCCTCCGTTCCTCCGCATCCGTGAAATAGCCCTCGTCTTGCGCGCTTTTCCCAGCGCCATATAGACTGAGGAGTTTGTGATGTGCACGTTGCGCACACAGGAGGAGTTCGCATGCCTGGGGTACAAGATAAAGTTAAGCAGATCATTGTGGACCAGCTCAGCGTGGAAGAGGGCGAGGTTACACCCAGTGCATCTTTCGTCGACGATCTCGGCGCCGATTCGCTTGACCGCGTAGAACTTATCATGGCCTTCGAGGAAGCTTTCGATCTCGAAATTCCGGACGAAGAAGCCGAGAAGATCAAGACTGTGCAGGACGCCGTCAGCTACATTGAGAAAAATTCCAAAATAGCCAAGCAATAGGAATCGATTCGGATGAACGATTCTCTCGATGGCCTCAAGTTTGAAGTTGATGATGGCTTTCGACATAGAAATTCCTGACGATCAGATAGAAACCGTCCGAAGCATGGATCATGGCCATACAGCTGATTGATCGGTTAAAAATAGAGCAGGAGAAAAAGAAATCCAACAAAAAGTGGTAGCGGTTGCAGTCACATCCCAGAAGAGCGAGGAACGCGAATGGCCGCAGTAGACGAGAAGGTTAAGCAGATTATTGTGGAGCAACTTGGCGTCGATGAAGGTGAAGTCACCCCCAACGCGTCGTTCGTGGACGACCTTGGCGCCGACTCGCTCGATACTGTCGAACTCGTGATGGCATTCGAAGAGGCCTTCGACATTGAAATTCCTGACGAGGAGGCTGAGAAGATCAAGACGGTAAAGAACGCCATCGACTACATAAACGCCCACGCGAAAGGTGGCAAGTAAGCTTGAGTCGTAGGGTCGTCGTCACTGGATTGGGCCTGATTTGCGCGGTGGGCAACACCAGTGCGGAGGCTTGGACGAATCTACTGGCAGGCAAGAGCGGCGTTGCGACCATCACCGGTTTTGATACCAGCGGGTACGCCTGCACCATCGCCGCCGAGGTCAAGAACTTCGATCCACTAAATTTCATCGAGAAAAAAGAGGCCCGCAAAATGGGCCGGAGAATTCATCTGTGCATGGCGGCTACAGATGAAGCGGTAAAGATGTCGGGCTTAAATATCACATCTGATATTGCCGAGCGCGTAGGCGTACACATCGGCTCCGGCATTGGCGGATTTGACATCATCGAGCGCGAGCACTCGAACCTGCTCAAGGGCGGTCCGCGCAAGATCTCGCCATTTTTCATTCCCGCGGCGATCATCAATCTTGCTGCTGGACATGTGAGCATTCGCTACAACGCCAAGGGGCCGAACGAGGCGACAGCCACGGCCTGCACGACGAGCGCACATTCGATAGGCGACGCATACAAAATCATCGCGCGTGGCGACGCGGACGTGATGATCGCCGGCGGTACCGAAGCTGCGATAACTCCGATGGGCGTTGGCGGGTTTGCGGCTATGCGCGCACTCTCTACGCGAAATGATTGTCCAGAAAAGGCAAGCCGGCCGTTCGATATCGATCGCGACGGTTTCGTGATTGGTGAGGGTGCAGGCATCCTGATTCTCGAGGACCTGGAGTTCGCCCGCCGACGTGGAGCGACTCTCATGGCCGAAATAATCGGCTACGGCATGAGCGCTGACGCATACCACATCACTCAACCTGCCGAAGAAGGCGAAGGCGGGTATCGCGTGATGCTGAATGCGCTGCGCGACGCCAAGCTCAAACCGGAGCAGGTGGATTACATCAACGTGCACGGCACTTCGACCCCATTGGGAGACGTGCTCGAAACCAAAGCCATCAAGCACGCTTTCGGAGAACATGCCAGCAACGGCCTTGCCGTAAGCTCCACCAAATCCATGACCGGACATCTGCTCGGGGGGGCCGGCGGCCTCGAAGCGGGAATTACCGTTTTGGCATTACGCGACCAGATGCTTCCACCGACGATTAATCTCGACAATCCAGATCCGGAATGCGATTTGGATTACATCCCGAATAAGTCGCGCAAAGCCGAAGTCAATATCGCGCTCTCGAACTCGTTTGGATTCGGCGGGACTAATGGCTCGCTGATTTTCCGCCGCTGGGCTGGCTAGAATCTTCAACTAGTCCTCAAAAATAAAGAAGTCGAACCAAACTCTGCGGTACAGCAGCCTCGGCCGTCTTCGTTAGAGCAGACAGCCGAGGCTGCCTTTGCCGCAAGTCTAAGAGCGCACTGCGCACGCGAGTATGAAATTTCCATCGCGGCTCTCCCATTGAGATTCAATCCGGAATCCTGCGTCCCCAACTAAACTGAGAAGACCATCTCGATTCGCGTACTTGATCGAGCTGCTCATCCTCAGCGTCTCTCCTTCGGGAATCTCAATGATATGAGCACCGATGTTTACACGCAGATCGCGGGTCGCGGTGAAATGCTTTGTAACTGCGAACAGACCGTCACCTGCTGCCGCAGTAGAAAATTCCAGCTTGCCGTCGTTTTCCGTAATGCCAACTCCAGTGAGCGGGCCCCACGCAAAACGCCGGTTGGTCGGATTATCGTAGCCTGCAAGCGTTTGCTCGTTGAACATCTCGCCATCAAAGAGGAACCGGTCCTGGCTGCGCATATGAGTTCGCAGACGTCGGGGAAAGTTGTGTGGATCGAATGCTCCAAGAGTGTTACCCAAAACTGAGAGCAAAACGGGCCCCTCGAAGCTCTCGGCGGCGCCGACCGCCGCAGCTAAATGGCCTTCATCGAAAATATCGAGCTTGCAGCCGAGACTTGACTGGACAATTCCGTCCACCTGATCGGCAGCAAGTTCGAGCAACGGCTGACTGAAATCGGCAGCCACGTAATTCAATAGATAGCCCTGGTTGGCGAATTGCTCAAGCAAGACGCGATCCTTGCTTCCCTCGCCGCATCCGAGACCGCAGAGCGTGCGAATGTGAGGAAGCTGTCGGCCCAGGTCACTAGCCGCCAGATTCAGCACCTCGAGTGCGCGACTCGCGTTTACATATTCGGTTGAACGGCACAGATCGACCCACGCCTGAACCGACGATGGCAGCCAGTAAAACAGGTGCTCCGGCAGATATCGCTGCTGAAAGGCGATTTGTAGTTGTTCAGCAATTTCCTGCTCGCGCAGCAGCACGATGGTATAGAAAGGCAATTTCGTTGGACCGGGTGCCGAATTGGAAGCCATCTCAACCGCATTGTATCGGGCGCCAGATCCCGCCAATCCCAGTCAGGGATGTAAAAACTGCTCAATTTGCCCAAATTCGGCCGCTCTGAGAGAATTTCGCACACCGGTTTGGACTTCTGAAGCATCTAGTCACTGGCTGTAACACAATTCGGAGAATTACAAGGAGAAACTGAATGAAGATTATCGAGATCAGCGAAGTAGCTCCGACAAGTCACTCCAATTTAAGACTGGTTGAGACCGCCGAGGTGGCCCCGACCTGTCACAACGGCCTAAAGCTGGTTGAGAGCACTGAGGTCGCTCCCACCTGCCACTGATTGAGCGCATGCTAGAGACGCTGTCCGCCGTGGCGGCGGACTGCGTCTCTAGGTTGCTGAGTGCACATGCCACAAATTCCTCAAAACCGGCTCTCGATCGGCACCTTCTACAATCCACATCTTGCGCAATTTACGCTGGATCATCTTGAGCTAATCGATCATCTTTCGATGGCAGATCCGCCGGCTGCGGAGGATGAATTCTTTCCGGAAATTCAGCGACAATTCCCGCTCCTGCTGCACGACTATCTAGGACAGCTTTCCGATCCGCTCAGCGAATTTGCACTCGCGCGCGCGCGTGAGCTGCAGCAGCGCTACCAGGGCCCATGGATTGCCGAGCACTTCCAATGTCTGCACACGGAGGAGCGAGCGCGATCGCTCGATTATGTTTTTCCTCCGCTCTATACAGAAGAATTTCTGCAGCGTTTTTGCGAAAACGCTTTCATCCTGCGCGACGCAGTCAGCGCGCCTCTCGTGATGGAAAACATTCCCGGTTTCTTTTCGGTGCGGCGCGCGCAGATGAGCGAGGCTGAATTTCTGCGGCGATTCTTTGAACAAACCGGTTGTGGATTCCTTATCGACGTACCGCACACATGGCTGGCCGCCAACTATCGGGGCGCGGATCCTCGACAATATCTAGAAGATTTCCCTCTGGATCGTGTGGTTGAGATTCACGTCGCTGGCGTCGAGTACAACAGTGACTTGCAGGGCCCGTGGATTGCGCCGACTCCGCCAACAGATGAGATTCTCGACGTTGCGTGCTGGGTCGCCGAGCGTGCCCCCGATTTGCGTGCTGTGACCGTCGACGTCTTCTCTCCAACGGTAACTGCCGCTCAACTTGAGGACAGCATGTGTCGCACGCGGGCTGCCTTCACTACGACTGCCGCAGCGAGCTAATCATGTCTTCGACGCAGCGTGGATTCGGTCAATCGTCGGATCGCCATCTTCAGGATCAGGTTATCCACTATCTGACCGATGCCGGCTTGCGATCTGGCAGCAACGATGTCGATTTCCTGGATGCGAACGAAGCCGAGCGCGCAGAACGCTTCTCGCGCTTTCTCGCGCGACGGTATTACCGCGATCGTCTTCATCGGGGATTTCGGTACTCGGCACGTTTGCTCGGATCCGAACACGCCCCGGCAAACCTCATGGAAACTCCAGCTTTTGATCTCATCCTGAAGAGCTGTGTTTTAGGATCGCTCGTCACAGCGAGAGCGGTCGGTGACCTTGTGCTCTCGGAATTCGAAGGAAAACGATCCGAGGGTTGGTGGACCGAGCTGCTGCAATACGAGTTCGCATTCTTTGTACAGCTTGCTGCTTCTGAACCGACTCCGGCGAGCAGCTTTCCGCAGCGCAGCCTGTCAACTGTGATTCGCGAATTTCAGTTTTCTCTTCCCGAGATATTTGAGAGTCTGAGGAAAAGACGGGTTCCAGAAATTACGCGACTCGTCTCAACGACGCTGCTGTTTTCGAGAACTCATCATGGCACAATCTATGTCGTCCAGCTCGATGCCCTCGCGTGCGCAGTGATGCATGCGGTAAATGGATCTCGTCAGCCTGCGGAGATCGCCGAGTGTGCTGGTGCCTCACAAGCGGAAACAAACCGAATCCTTGAAGATCTTGTGAGCATCGGTGCAGTGTTGCCTCGTCTCAATAAGGCAGCTTGAACACGACCCAAACCTGCACGACAACTCTGCGATTGATTTATCATCGCCGGTTGGCCTTCGCGGGCTGAACTTGTTAAATAAAGGAGAAAGCCGTGGCGCACTCACTTCCGCCGCTTCCATACGACTATTCCGCGCTGGAGCCTACCATAGACGCCCAAACCATGACTCTGCATCACGATAAACATCATGCCGCTTACGTGAACAATTTGAACGCTGCGCTGGAGAAACATCCGCACCTTGGCAACAAGAGTATTGAAGATTTACTGCGCGACATCAACAGTCTTCCTGAAGATATTCGCGCCGCTGTTCGCAACAATGCCGGTGGACACATGAATCACACGATGTTCTGGCAGATCATGAAGCAGAAAGGCGGAGGTCCTCCTACAGGCCGCATTGGCGAGGAGATCAAGAAAACATTCGGCAGTTTTGAAGACTTCCAAAAGCAATTTAATGACGCCGGAGTTAAGCGCTTTGGCAGCGGATGGGTGTGGCTGGTACGCAGTAAAGCCGGGAAGCTGGAAATCATTTCCACGGCCAATCAGGATAATCCCATTGTGGATGGTCATCATGCCATTATGGGAAATGACGTCTGGGAGCACGCGTATTACTTAAAGTATCAGAACCGGCGTCCCGACTACTTGGCAGCCTGGTGGAACGTCGTGAATTGGGATGGAGTTAACCAGCGATTTAAGTAAGACTGCAGCCTTCTCTGAAAGCATAAAGGCCGCTCAGCTTGTGAGCGGCCTTTTCCTCTGTACCCCTGTTTTATCTTCTGAATTCGCTCCTTGGCTGGCTCAGTGCAATCAACTCACCCAGGAGAATCTGGCTCCATGTCCTTACCCACGAATACATGAGTCTGCGCGCTTGTCTGATCATCTGCATGATGAACGTTACCCCGAAGACATTGGAAGTGTTGATGATTCGTTGATTCGGATGAGAGTTGGCACCAGCGAGTTACCAAGTCACTCAATCGTAGGCATGAAAATTGAAAGCTGCTGTTACAAGTTCGTAACGGACGAAATGTGATTTCGATCAAGAGCTCTCGATTGCTTGCATTTAGCGCATGCAAGACGAGCTGCTGGCACAGGAGTTTGTTTGCTTGCATGTTCGGCTTTACTGTTTCTCGAAATTCGTCTGCACGAACGACATCGCCTCCTCGCGAGTGTGCAACACTCCTTCAAGTTGAGCATCCTCAACCGCCTGCAGCACGGTGCGAAATTGCGGGCCGGGCTTCCAGCCCTGCTCAATTAGATCCAGCCCTGTGATGAGTGGTCTCGGCCGGATCTCTTCCTCTGGCGTGTTCTCCAGCTTCTCCCGCACAAACTCGTATAACGAGAGGTCGCAGTGGCTGGCTGAACAATCTAGGCGATGGAGTTCCAGGTGCTCTTCGAAATGAGGCAACCGAATGAATCGCTTAAGCGTAGACTCTTTCATCTTCGCTACGTCAGCGAAGCGCATATGGTTCGCAACCAGTGCGCTCACCTGCTCGGTGACTTCGTTCGGGAATCGCAAGCGCCTGCAGATCTCTACCGCCATCCGGGTTCCCACTTCGGCATGCTGATCGAAACGAATGCGATCCGGTGCGACGCGAAACGTAGGCGGTTTGCCGATATCGTGCAGCAGCACTCCCCAGGCCAGAGACTTCGAGCAACCATTCTCTACGCCCTCCAGAAGTATCAACGTATGAATCCAGACATCTCCCTCAGGGTGATACTGTGGCGGCTGCTCCACACCTTTAAGGGCGCTTACCTCAGGCAATACTTCCACGAGGAGCCCGGTCGCATCGAGCAGCTCAAAGCAGCGGCGTGCGTGGCCTTCAGTGAGCATCTTATCCAGTTCGTCGCGAATGCGCTCACGACTTACTTGATAAATCCCCCGCGCTAACTCCTGAATAGCCGTCATCGTGCTCGGTTCGATCTCGTAGCCGAGACGGGCAGCAAATCTTACCGCGCGCATCATTCGCAGCTTGTCCTCACGAAAGCGTTGGCGAGGATCGCCGATCGTGCGGATGATCTTACGTTCCAAATCGGAACGTCCGCCAACGTAATCGATAACCTCGCTGCTTAAGGGATCCAGCAACAGACCATTGATAGTGAAGTCTCTGCGCTGCACGTCCTCGCGCGCAGTCTCGGAGTATCGAACTGCGTCCGGATGGCGACCATCGCTGTATCCAACGTCGCTCCGGTAAGTCGCCACCTCGATGTGGATCGGGTTGCTTTCGGCATGATCAGCGCCGACGACAACCAGGACAACTCCAAACTGAGCTCCAACCCCGATAGTGTTCGGAAAGAGTGCCATCACCTGCTCAGGATGGGCGCTCGTAGTAATGTCGTAGTCCTGAGGAGGAAGGCCAAGCAGCAGATCGCGCACGCACCCGCCAACAAAGTACGCACTATTGCCACGAGCACGGAGCTGCCGTACAACCCCAAGGGCCGAGGCTTTCGCTGACTCGGCTCGTCCCTGCAAAGCGGAATGTGTCGACGTTTTCACGATTAGACGATTATCAACTCTGCTTTCGCAGCTCCTGCCCTTTATCATAAGGAATCGACGATGCTAATCCTTGGAATTGAGAGCTCGTGCGACGAAACTGCCGCGGCCATCGTGCGCGATGGCGAGCAAGTGCTCTCAAACGTAGTTGCCTCGCAGATCGCAACTCACATGCCTTATGGTGGAGTAGTGCCGGAACTCGCCTCGCGCGAGCACCTACGCGCGATCGTTCCGGTCGTGCGCGAGGCGCTGAGCCGTGCCGAAATCAGACTAGATCAGGTAGATGCCCTCGCCGTAACCCAGGGTCCGGGATTGGCGGGATCGCTTCTGGTAGGTATCACGTACGCCAAAGCGCTTTCATTTGCGCTCTCGAAACCAGTGATAGCCGTCAATCACCTCGAAGGACACATCCATGCTGTTCTGCTCGAGCATCGGCAGAGCACTACCAGAGACCTCTCTCTGCCGGCGCTTGCGCTTGTGGTCTCTGGCGGACACACGCACCTATATGCAGTCCATCGTTCCAAAGCGGGAACTTGGCAATATCGCAGCGTCGGCCACACGCTGGACGACGCAGCAGGGGAGGCGTTCGACAAAGTGGCAAAGCTCCTCGCACTGAGCTATCCCGGCGGACCAATCATCGAGGCATTAGCGAAGCACGGAAACCCTTGCGCGATAGCGATGCCCCAATCGCAAATCAAAGCCCAGGAGAAGCGCAGGGTTCGCGGAGAAGATCAAACGCAGCGGTATGACTTCTCTTTCAGCGGCATAAAGACGGCCGTCCTACGTTTTGTAGAAATGCACGCGATGCAGGCCTCAATCGAGAAGCGCGCTCGGGCGCTCGCGAAGGCTTCTACTCCGCGGCCCGAAGACTTTCTGCCGCACCTCGATCAGCTCACGCTGGACCTGATTGCGTCCTTTCAGGATGCGGTCATCAGGGATTTGGTTGGGAAAACTCTGCGAGCGGCTGAGGACATGGAAGTGGAATCTCTCATCGTGAGCGGCGGTGTCGCTTCAAACGAAACCCTGCGAACGGAATTCGTCAAACGCGGGGAGGCAGAGGGCATCAGTGTTTTCTTTCCATCCCCTGTGCTTTCAACCGACAATGCGGCGATGATCGCAGCCGCTGCCTATCCGAAACTACTGGCGCACGAGTTTGCGGCGGAACACTTCTCAGCACAGGCGTCCCTTGCCCTCGGATAATCAGCCAATCGCCGTCACAATATCGCATGATAGATTAAAAAATTCGATGACGACCCGCAGACCGCGGTTTAAGATCCAAAAAGCGCAGAAGATAGCCGCGGCACTGCTGATGCTCTTTATCATTCAATGTCTGTGGCTCGTCTCGCACTTACCGCTCACGATGTCGGAAACGCGCAGTGCCCTGGCCGGACAATCGCTGTGGTCTTCTCAACAGCTTGCAGGTAGCAGTTCCCCTCTGATTCCCGGCGATAGCATTCTGGAACTACGATGTGCTGGCTTGCTCCCGTGGCTTGCGAAGAACTGGGCTGGAAACAAAAAGGCATTCAGCATCTATGCCGCTCCCAATCGTTGGCTCGTGAGAATGCCGTTCGTGGTATTTGGCACATGGCTCGGGGCTGCTTTGTGGTGGGTGGCGCGCCGCATTTTTGGCAATGAAGGCGGTTATGTGGCCCTCGGTCTCTACTGCACTAGTGCAGCGATGTTGCTGGCGAGTGCGACAGTGAACTCGGGAATTCTCGCGGCGTGGGGACTCTTCGGACTCGTTTATACGGCGATCGGGGTGGCTCATACGCTGTACGCGCCACCACGGAAATGGCGGCCGCGAATTGTACTCTTCGGCCTCGCGATCGGATTAACCGCCGCCGCGAACGTAAGCGCAGCGCTTGCAGGCTTGGCGTTTGCCGCCGTATTCATGCTCTATCTGGCTCCTGGGCGAAGAATAGCAACCCTCGGGATTCTCGTAGTGAGCAGCTTCATTGGAGCGGTTGTTTTTCTGTTGTGTTTCGGGCTTAACAGTCAAGATTTCTCGGCCGCTGCTCTTCTCCCAAACCGGGAATATATCCGTTTGACGACAGCGAGGATGACCTCGCTCTTCGCCGTCCCGGGAGGCACCCTTGAGATCCTCGCTTTTGTAAGCTGCGTTTTTGTATTTGTGGTTTGGAGGCGCGCACGATATTTTGGGAATGCGTCTGCTCTCATAGTCAGCCTGCTGATTCCTTGGTGGCCGGGACAATTCGCCGCTGGCAGTTCCGGTATCTGGGCGATCCCATTTTTGCTTATTTTTGTCGGTGGAATCTATGCGGACCTGCTTGGGCCGCACTTCTGCGCTACACGGTTTCGTCGGCACGTAGCTGTAACCGCGATTTTCCTGATCGCAGCAAGCGCGGTATTCAGCCTCATGGTGGTCACAGGCGCATAGCTGGAATAGAAAAGGCCGTTCCTGACGGAACGGCCTCTCTGATGACAATCTCAGGACCTCTAAACGACGCGCTGCTGGCGACGTTCGACCAGCATCTCTTTCTGCATAACCTGCTCAACCATGCGCTCAACGCTCGGCATGAATGGTTCCGTCGGCATGTTGAGTGCGACGCGCCCACCGCTGTGTCCCAGTGCAAGTGCAACTTCGTTCCACCGTAACAGCGGTGAAGTGACCGGAATATGCAGCGATTCGGGAGCAGGCTCCGGTTGCACGAGATAACCCACCCAAACCAGAAGCGACACAAAGTAAACGACTGGAGGCAACTGGCCCCACATGTGGAGCTTACTCACGTGAGAAGTAGCGGCAGCACTGTAAACAATCAATTGGAAGAAGGCGTCAATGCCGAACCCGAGTGCAAACCCGAATATCCGGTTCTTTCTCGACATGCCGAGGTGCTGAGATCCCATGAATAGGAACAGGAGCAGAGCGCACTCCATCAGACGCACAATCTTCTCGAAGTCGTAGATGCCGACAATCAGCCAGTTGAATTTGATCGGCTGGGAGGCAGGTGTGGTGACAAATACCAGGAATCCAACCAACAAGATGGAAGCTGCGGCCCACTTGAAAACGACCTTAGCGAGATCCTGTAAACCGGCGAACGGTTTAAAGGCAGCGCAGAAGATCTCGTACAGAACTGCGATCTTGAACATATCCGCCATTGCTGTACCAACCCAGTAACTCGCGTAATACGTCCACGATTGCTGCGAAGAATAGTGGTAGCAGAGAAAAAGGACACCGTTCTTAATTACTTGGAATGCCAGGAACGATGCGAAGAACCTGAATTGGTTCAACAGGTTGCGTCGATAGAGCGCAAAAATGCACAAGGACTGCAGGATTGGAGCGGCAGCCCAGATCAAGATCGACTGAAGCGAGAGGGCGGGCATAGGTCACCTGTTCGCGAGGAGGATAGCCTTTCACCCGCCCTACATCAAGCCAAATTCTTGTCTGTTAGTAACCAGTACCTACTAGTTACTAGTTGAGGGCGCAAACGCCCGGAGGGCACATCGGAACGGGTTCAGCGCCACTTCCCAGCTGGCTCTTCGTGTTGTTCGTGGAAGCAGCAGCCACAGCAGCGGCCATAACGATAGTGGCGAACAGCAGACGGAGCGACTTTTTCATGGGAATCTCCCTAAGAGTTATGAGTAATCCTCATTACCAACGTAATCCGGTAACTGGTTACTTTCGTTTGGGACAATACCAACAGGTGCCGAATTTGAAAACAGTTATTTCTGTGGAAAACTGTGGAAAACTCCGCCCTATTTTTCCAATTTGCAACACAAAATGGCGAGGGCTTTGGGCGATCCCAAGGCTGATTTACGACTCGAAATCAGGCGCTCAGATATGCTAAAATGAGGAGGTCGAAAAAGGCCATAAATCCCTGAATTATCAACTATTTTCCGGCTCAAACTTCCCGCCTCTTCAGCGGGTTCGGCGCGCTCCTCAGCGCGTGATTTAGAGGGCTTAAAACCAGCTTAGATGGGGTCCCCAAGTGAAAGAAGCAGCGATCAGGTCGCAAGAGATAGTGGAAGAAGAGCAGAGCTCAGCCAAGGAAACGAAGCCCAAAAAGGCCAATGGCGGCACGAATGGCGAATATACCGCCGATTCCATCAAGGCTCTCGAAGGATTAGAGGCTGTTCGGCTTCGCCCGGCGATGTACATCGGATCTACGGGAGAGATGGGGCTGCATCATCTCGTCTACGAAGTTGTCGACAATTCTGTTGACGAAGCTCTGGCTGGCTATGCTGATCGCATAGACGTCACGATCCACATCGACAACTCCATCACCGTAGTCGACAACGGCCGCGGCATTCCAGTCGACGACATGGAGTATCACGGCGAAAAACTTCCCGCAGCACAGGTAGTACTTACGGTTCTGCATGCTGGCGGGAAGTTCGATTCGTCAACTTACAAAGTCTCAGGTGGTCTGCATGGCGTGGGCGTGAGCGTCGTTAACGCACTCTCGCATCAGCTCGAACTCGAGATCTGGCGCGACGGTTTCGTTTGGGAACAGGGTTACACAAAGGGACTGCCAACGACGAAGTTCAAAAAGACTGGCACCACGAAGAAGCGTGGCACCAAGGTGCACTTCCTACCCGATAAGGAAATCTTCTCGAGTATTGAGTACAACTACGACACGCTGGCGCAGCGTCTTCGCGAGCTCGCGTTTCTCAACAAGGGCCTTAGTATCACGCTAACGGACGAGCGTGCCACAGATTCCAAGACAGGCGAGGCCAAGCAGGCAGAATTCAAATACACCGGCGGTATCGCCGAATTCGTGAAGCACCTCAACCGCGGGAAGCAGGTCCTTCACGACAAAGCAATCTACATGGAAGCCGAACGCGATGGAGTTGGCATGGAGATCGCGCTGCAATACAACGACGGCTATTCCGAATCAGTTTTTTCTTTTGCGAATAACATCAACACGGTCGATGGGGGTGCACATCTTTCCGGTTTCAGAACGGCATTAACGCGTACGATCAACTACGCCGGCGGCAGCAAGCAGCTGGCCCTGCTCAAAGACACTGAAAGCCTCTCCGGCGACGACGTGCGCGAAGGACTCATTGCCGTTGTCAGCGTGAAGCTCTCGCAGCCTCAATTCGAGGGACAAACCAAGGGCAAGCTCAACTCAGATATCGCCGGCACAGTGCAGGCATTTGTAAACGAGCGCCTAGGGGCTTTTCTCGAACAGAATCCAACAATTGCGCGCCGCATTATCAACAAAGCCATTGAAGCCGCCCGCGCGCGTGAAGCAGCGCGTAAAGCTCGCGACCTAACGCGCCGTAAAGGCGCGCTCGATGGCGGAGGGCTCCCCGGCAAGCTCGCCGATTGTTCGGAGCGCAGTGCGGATCGTTGCGAAATCTATCTCGTGGAAGGTGAGTCCGCCGGCGGAACTGCCAAACAGGGACGCGACCGCCGCTTCCAGGCGATTCTGCCGCTGAAAGGCAAGATTCTGAATGTCGAGAAGGCACGTTACGACAAGATGCTGGGACACGAAGAAATCCGCGCCATGATCACGGCCCTAGGTTGCGGGATCGGCAAAGACGATTTCGATCCTGCACGGCTTCGCTATGGCAAAGTAATCCTCATGACCGATGCTGACGTGGACGGATCGCACATTCGCACGCTGCTGCTCACGTTCTTCTTCCGCCACATGACCGAGCTGATCAAGCGTGGCCACGTATACATTGCGCAGCCACCGCTCTATCGCATTAAGAAAGGCAAGTTCGAGCAGTACATCAAAGACGATCGCGAGTTCGTGAAGGTAATGGTCCGCCGCGCGGCCGATGGCATGACCATTCGTTACGGCGAAGGCGCAGCTAAGCTCGAAGGTCCTGAGCTGACAAAGTTCATGACCAAGCTTAACGAGTATCTCGGATTCTTCGACAAGGTCAACAAGCATCTCCGCGAAGAACGCATTACCGAGCTGCTGCCGAAGATTGACTTCACCTCGCGTGCAGATTTTGAGGGTTCCGAAAAAAGCGTTCCCTCAAAGGTCAAAGAAGTGGAAAAGCGAATTAAGTCACTGATGAAGGAAATGGGACTCAAGTCGGTAGAAACGCGTCACGAAGAAGAGCACAATACTTGGCTGGTGAGCTTCGTCGATTCCAACGGCGCCGAGCGGCTGATTAATTGGGAGCTGGTCACCTCTCCCGAGTACCGGCAGATGATCTCCAAGTACAAGCAGATTGCCGCGTACATGGATCCGCCCTTCATCATCGAGCACGCGCCGCGTGCAGAGAAGACCAAAGCAGCCGGCGAGGCGGAAGGTGAAACGCCAATACTCGAAGCCGAAACAGCCAGGCAGGAAAGAGGGACTGCGAAGCGCAAGGTGGCGGTCGAGCCAGTAGAGAAGCAGTCTTCCCGTGAGCTGTTTGACTATGTGCTGAGCCAGGGCAAGAAAGACTACGACGTCCAACGGTATAAAGGCCTCGGTGAAATGACCTCTACGCAGCTCTGGGAGACGACCATGAATCCCGAAGTGCGCAGCCTGATGCAAGTAAAGCTCGAAGACATTGCGGAAACAGAAACGATCTTCACCACGCTGATGGGCGAAGATGTGGAAGCGCGCCGCAAGTTCATCGAGGAAAACGCTCTGGATGTGAAGAACCTGGACATCTGAGTCTTACGTTGCAGCGTAGAGACGCAGCATGCGTCTCTACGCTGCGCATAACACCACACTGCCGCGCGAATTGACCTTCCCTCGCAATCATCCCTAGAATCGAAGATTCTGTCTCAGCCTCCATCTCACGCATGGCGCTCCAAGTTTTCAACACACTTTCAGGTCGCGTCGAAGAGCTAAAAACCGTCGAAGAGAAACACATCCGGATGTACTCTTGCGGGCCTACGGTTTACGATTACGGCCATATCGGGAATTTTCGAACGTTTGTCTTCGTCGATCTCTTCCGCCGCTTCCTCCGGCAGAGCGGATATACGCTCAACCATGTCATGAACATCACTGACGTCGATGACAAGATCATTCGCAATTCTGCCGCTAAGCGCTTAGGTGTGCGCGAGTATGCAGCAAGGTACGAACAGGCGTTTTTTGAAGACATGGAGATGCTCTCGCTCGAGAAACCGGAGCAGATTGCCCGGGCTACGGAACACATTCCCAAAATGGCATCACTGATTGCGCATCTTCAGAAGAAGGACTTTGCCTACAAGACCGACGATGGATCCTACTATTTCCGCATCGCGAGATTCCCGCAATACGGCAAGCTTTCAAAGAAGGACATGACAGCCATCTCCGATGGCGCCCGGGTCGACGTGGATGAGTACGAAAAAGACAGCGTCCGTGACTTTGCCTTGTGGAAGTCTCCGAAGCCAGGCGAGGCGAAGTGGGAAACAGAGATTGGCCCAGGACGCCCGGGCTGGCACATCGAGTGCTCCGCTATGGCCATGGAGTATCTGGGTGACACGCTGGACGTGCATCTTGGCGGCGAGGACCTAATCTTCCCGCATCACGAAAACGAAATCGCGCAATCGGAAGCAGCTACCGGCAAGTCCTTCGCGAATTACTGGATGCACGTGCGTTTCCTGCTGGTCGAAGGCCAGAAGATGTCGAAGAGCCTCGGCAACTTCTACACGCCACGCGACCTGATTCTGAAGGGACACAAGCCGTCATCGATCCGTTATTTGCTATCGTCAGTTCCCTATCAGAAGCAGCTCAACTTTACCTTTGATGGACTCAGGCAGGCCGCCAATTCTGTGGAGCGATTGCGCAACTTCAAGGCGCGTCTCGATAGCGGAAAATTTGCAGCGGGTTCTAATCCGGAAATGGAAGTCCTTGCAAAATCCGCGCGGGCAAAAGTTCGTGCGGCGCTCGATGACGACATGAATACGGCGCAAGCGCTCGCCGCGGTCTTTGACATGGTACGAGAAGCAAATGCTGCCGGTGACAATGGCAAGCTGCTACGCGATAACGTTCCGGCGCTGCAGCGGGCGCTGGCGGATTTCGACGAGATCTTTTCTGTGCTAAACGATGACGATGCCGAGAAGATCAAGCAGGTGCTGCATTGGGCGCGAGCCGAAGGCAAGCCCGCCGGCGCAGCCGTCGTTGAATCAACTCTCAGCGATACTGAAGTGGAAGCCTTGATTGAGCAACGGCAGCAGGCACGCAAATCGCGCGATTTCGCTAAAGCCGATGCGGTGCGTAAGCAACTCGCAAATTCCGGCATAATCATTGAAGACACTAAGGATGGATTGCGCTGGAAGAGGAAGTAATACTTTTGGTAGAGACGCAGCATGCTGATCTCTACCAAGCGCTAGTTAGGCTGCGTGGCGGCCAATTCGTTTTCCCAATCCACACGAAAAACCGGAATGGGCTCGGACTTGCCCTTTACGGTGAGAGGGCTCAGGGCCGTGAGAACGAATCTACTCTCAGTCAGATCTGCTGCCGTGGCCTGCGAGATGATGATCTTCCCTGCCGGCGCGTTCGACATCAGACGCGCCGCCGTGTTGACCGTGTCGCCGATTACGGTATAGTCAATTCGTCGTGGCGATCCGATATTACCTGCCGTAACAATCCCGGTATTGATTCCTATTCCCACTCCGAACTCGGGCCATTGGCGCTCTGGGGCATCGCGATTCAACTCGATCACTAATCGCTGGATTGCCTGCGCAGTACGCACCGCGTTCTCTGCGTCGTTACCCTTGCTCAGTGGGGCGCCGAACAGAGCCATCACTCCGTCGCCGAGGTATTTATCGAGCGTTCCACCATGGTCGAAGATGATGTCGGTCACGTGCGTGAAGTAGTTGTTCAGGATCTCGACAACCTTCTCCGGCTCCATCCTCTCGCTGAGCGTAGTGAAGCCGCGGATGTCGGCGAACATGATGCTTACTTTCTGATTGATGCCGCCGAGCCGCACGCCTTCCGGGTTCTTCGCCACCATCTCCACGACTTCGGGCGACAGGAATCGCTCCAGGGCGGCGCGCTGAGTTACTTGCTTCGCAATCTGCTCATGCGCATAGAGAGTATCGATGGCTGCGCCTGCCTGCGCAGCTACGAGAGCAAAGACATTCCATTCGTCCTGAGTAAAGGCCTGCGGCTTCTCGAGATTGTCGACGTACAAAATGCCGAAGAGTTTTCCGCTGCCCAGCAGCGGAGCGCACATTGCAGAACGAAGACCGGCAATGCGCATGCTTTCACTACCACGAAAACGCTCATCGGTAGCGACGTCCGTGACCAGAATGGGCTTCTTCTCGGTGCGAATCCGATCCAGGATCGCCCGGCTGAGAATGATGTGCGGTTGGCTGGCGCTTCCCGTTTGTGGCCTACGATATCGAACTTCAGTCTGTCGCGTGACTTCGCCGCTGTCGTTAAACAGCATCATGAATCCGCGTTCGACTCCTTGAATGCGAAACGCAAGGTTCATGACCTGCTCAGAGATGCCGTCGAGGGAAAGCTTGGAGCTAAGAGCGATGCCGGCGTCATACAGCATCGTGAGCAGATGGTTTTCTCGCTCGAGACGTTTTATCTGGTCTGTCAGTTCTTGTGGTATTTGCCCAGAGAATTGGGATGCGAGGCCTTCGCGACGACTGCCTCCGCGCAGAACGTCGTTCAGCGTCGGAGGAATGTCGGCGCTCTTAATCAGAATTCCAGAGTCCCTCACTTCTTCAAAGCGCAGTTCGTAGGAGCCCAGGTGCGCGACGTCGTTATGATGCAGCTCTCGCTCACCGACGATCCTCTCCCCCTCGATTACCACGCCATTTGTGCTGTTACGGTCGGCGATGAATGTCTGCCCGTCCTGGCATTTGATCACCGCATGGAAGCGGCTCACGCTGTTGTCGGGCAGTACCAGGTCATTAGCCGCACCTCGCCCGATGCTGATGAGTGGCTTCGTCAGTTCGAGCATGCCGCGCTTGCCGTCAGGCGCCGAGATGATGATGCGACTCATGAAAATTACTGAGGATCCAGCTTTGTTTCCACCTTTGAGATCTTGCCGACTTCTACATGCACGGTTTGCTGGACCGGCTTGTAACCGGACTGGCGCAGTTCAATACGATAGTCTCCCGGCGCGAAGGGGGCATGCGCCGGAGTAGCGATTGCTACTGTTTTGCCGTTTACGATTATTTTCGCCCCGGGAGGCGTGGTGACGAAATCTATCATGCCTTTTCCCGCAGGGATACCCCCGCCGAACAACTTTCTAAAACGAGTCGCCACGAGGCTCGAGTTGCCCGCCTCCCGCGCGTCTGTAGGATTCAGCACGGGTGAAAACCTAAAGATCTGTGCCTTCACGACCTTCGCGGTTACCTGCGCGTTGCGATACCCATCCAGATGCACCACGATCCGATGCTGCCCCTCAGCAACCGGAATGCGTGCAGGAGTGCGCTTGTGCGCCGATTGTCCATCGATCTCGATGTCGGCTCCAGGGGGCTGGCTTGTAACCGAAACTGAAGTGATGCTTCGCGACAAATTGATGCGAAATGTCGAGCTGCTCGGGTTCAACTCGATCTTGCGGGATTCCTCGCTATAGCCGGGCTTGGTGAATACTACGTTGTGCGCTCCGAGCTTAAGGTCGGAAGCAGTAAATGGAGTAGTCCAAGCTGCGCTCGAGAGCCCATCGATTTGAACAACTGCGCCTTCTGGCTTTGAAGTGAAGCGCATCTGAATTCTGTCTGAAGCGGGATCTGAGCTCTTCTGAGATGCATGAGCAACAGCCGGCTTCAGCAGTGCCGGCTTCTTCGCGACGTCAACCATTTTGGAATTCGGCTGGGATGCAGACTGAAATTGCCTTTGCTGTTGAGTCAGCTTCTTCCAATATTTATTTGTAATCAGCGTTGCGCCAGCCACCAGAGCACTGAACACAACTACTGCGATTCCCCCAACTTTCGCTCTCTTTCCCCATAGTTGGGTAGCAGACGTTAGCGGTGCAGCGGCTGCTCCGGCGAGTTTGGTCGATTGATGCGGTACTACCGGTATGGCGCCGGACGAACTCACGAGCCGGGCTGGCTGAACTCCGGTCGCATATGAACCGGAGGAGAGAACAGATAGCGGGCCGCTTCGCAATACTCCACTCGACATGCCGACAGGCTGTGTAGCCTGCGCACGAATGTTGTCCGGTAGGACTGAAGTAATCTCTCCATCCGAGCCGATCGAGCGATAGTTCTCCATATCGTGCGCCAGCTCTGCGCCGCTCTGATAGCGTTCAGCAGGATCCTTTGAGAGGCATTTCGAAATAACAGAACTGATGCCCGGATGGACCGTTACCTCGAGTTCGCTGGCCGGAATCGGGTTCTCGTGAACAATCTTGTAAATGATCGTCGTTACGTTTTGCCCAGTGAAAGGACGCTCTCCGGTTGCCATTTCATAAAGCACAACGCCAAAACTGAAGAGATCAGCCCGCCCGTCAAGGTCCAGTCCCTTCACTTGCTCAGGTGACATGTAGTTGGGAGTGCCCAGCACCTGGCCACTATGCGTCATGCTGCCCGCGGCTTTGGAGATACCAAAATCCATGATCTTGGCCACGTTCTGGCGCGTGATCATGATGTTGGCCGGCTTGATGTCGCGGTGAATCACCTTCCGCTCGTTCGCGTAATCCAGTCCAGCAGCAACCTGTTTGGCGATTTCAACGATCTGATCGCCCGGAATGATGCGTTTCTCCGACATCAGCGACTGAAGTGTGTGACCTTCCAGGTATTCCATGGCGATGTAAAAGAGGCCATCGACTTCGTCCGCGTCATAAATCATCACGATGTTGGGATGATTCATCGCCCCCGCTGCCTTGGCTTCGTAGCGGAAGCGGCGCAGCATCTCGTCGTGATCCATGCCGTGGACGTCGAGGCGCATGGTCTTGAGCGCTACGGGTCGTCCAATGTTGGGGTCCACTGCCCGGTAGACGAGTCCCATGGCGCCACGGCCCAGTTCGCCTACAATCTCGTAACGTCCAACCTTTTCCACTGTGGGCACCATGCTACCTATCAGAAACGAGTGTTTCCCTGCTTGTGTGTTTCAGCCTTGTCTTATCGTGAATTGGCGGGTTCCAGCCGGTTTCCGGCGCAGAAGGGGGGTCCCGAGCGGAAGTTACAGCAACTTACCTTAAAGGTCAACAAAATGGGCACTGGCAGAGGTTACTAGTGAGATAGGCCAATGGTGTGTGGAAATGATTGAAAAAACGGAGTTGACCTGACATACACGGATGCCCTGAGTGCACCGATTCCAAGCAGGCTTTCGAGCCGGTTTTCTATACTCCTCACCATGATCAGGATCATCGCTGTGCTTCTTCTACTAAGCCCTTTAGCCGACACTCAAACGGCAGACGCCGGCCTGCGGCGAATTCTGGACGAACAAACCGCAGCGTGGAATCGCGGCGATTTAACAAGTTTTATGCTGGGCTACTGGCACTCTCCCGACGTGACCTTCTTCTCCGGAAACAAGATCATTCGTGGATGGCAGCCGACATTGCAACGCTATCGCGATAAATATCAAGGATCGGGAACAGAGATGGGCAAACTGAGCTTCACGGACGAGAACATTCAAATCATCGGTCAAGACGCTGCGCTCGTGACTGCGCGCTGGCACTTGGAGATGAAAGACGGCAAGAAGCTCGACGGATTAACGACGCTATTATGCAGGCGCCTGGCGGAAGGATGGCGGATTGTGCACGATCATTCGTCTTAAAAAGCGGCAATAAGCGATAGGCAATAAGCAAGACTCTCGCTAGGCGTCTGAGCTCACGATCGCGATGCCGGCCGCATCTGCAGCTTCGATAATGCGTTCGCTGTCCAAAAGCAGACAGCTCTGCGCGTCGATTGCTAAACATGTAGCTCCTGCCTCTCGCATGGTTTGAAGTGTCTTTACTCCAACCACTGGAACATCGAAGCGCAAATCCTGTTTTGGCTTTGCCACCTTCACCACAGTTAATGCGCGACTTAGGAATGAATCCGGCGAGTGTTCGTGATGCAGGCTGCGGATAATCTCGCCTGCACGCAGAATCGTCGCGTCGGTGCCCTCCATCGCCTCCACCGCAATGCACGCCGATTCGGCAATCACGACCGTTTGTCCGATATCGTATTGCGCCAAGTGGAGTGCCACGGCGCGGCCGTACGAGACGTTCTTCTGTTCATCTTCATTTGGTGCGCGTTTCGTGAGCACTCCGGCTCGCGCCAGCAAGGGCTCGAGGTAGAAGGTCGAACTTAGAAGCGTGATTCCCTCATCGCCTAATACCTTGCTAATAGCGCCAAGCAGTGCGTCGGTGTTCCGAGTGCGAATGGATAGAAGCAGTTTGGCGAGTCGCCAATCCGGACGAATGCTGGAGAATATCTGCTTGTGCTTAACCTGGCCTGCCATGATGGCGCGGCTTACGCCTTCTCGCCGGAAAGTCTCGATGAGCTTCGATAATTCGCCTAGAGAGAGCCAATGAACTCGAATGCCGGAGTCGAGTGCGGCTCGTTCGATGATCTCAGGTTGGGTTTCTTCTTTGATAGCCGCTACTACGACCTGCTCGCCTTTTGCCCGTGCGGCATCAAGTACCAAAAATGGAAAACGGCCGTTGCCGGCAATGAGACCGAGGGGTCCAGAAGACATTCGGAGTTATTTGAACACAAAGAGCTCACGCCCGCTTCGCGGACATCTCCTGCGCACGGAGTGTGGCGGCGAATTCGTCCAGTAAGATCGTCTGATCGCGGTCTGGCCCAGTGGAGATCATGCCCACACGCGCGCCGGTTTTCTCCTCCAGATACTTCATGTAGTCCTGCGCCTTCTGGGGCAGTTTGGCGAACTCCTTTGTGCCCACTGTCGAGTTCCTCCAACCTGGCATGGTTTCATAAATGCACTCAACCTTTTCGAAGCTTCCTGCCGAGGCAGGAATACGCTTATCTGAGACTTTACCGCCAAGTTTGTACCCAACGCAGACGGGAATCTCGTCAAGCGTATCGAGCACGTCCAATTTCGTTACCACCATCCAGTCGATGCCGTTGATTGACGTGGCATAGCGCAGTAGCGGCAGATCCACCCAGCCACAACGTCGCGGACGCCCCGTCACCGCTCCATACTCATTGCCGCGCGCGCGCAAGGTATCGCCCATCGAGTCTTTGATTTCAGTCGGGAACGGACCTTCTCCCACGCGTGTGCAATAGGCCTTTGTCACTCCAACTACGGAGCGGATCGCGTTCGGTGCGACCCCAGTGCCAGTAACCGCCCCTCCCGATGTGGCACTCGACGAGGTAACGAAGGGATAAGTCCCGTGGTCGATATCGAGCATAGTACCCTGCGCGCCCTCGAACATCACCGATTCGCCCGCCGCAATCGCATCATTGAGCAATAGCGCAGTGTCGGTAACAAACGGAGCCACGCGCTCGGCAGCCCGCGAATATTCATCGTAGATCTTGTCTGGATCAAGTGGTTCGGTGTTGAACAGCGCATGTGCGATCGTGTTCTTCTCTCGGCAGGCATTGTCAATATGAATTCTCAGGAGCTTGGAGTCGAGCAGATCAATCAGGCGCAACCCGCCGCGCTTCATCTTGTCCTCGTACGCAGGACCGATGCCGCGGGAGGTGGTGCCGATCTTGACGCGCCCCGGAGCGTTCTCGGCAGCGAGTTCGATCATGCGGTGATAAGGAAGAATCACGTGCGCGCGATTCGAGACGAAGAGACGGCCGGCGACATCGAGGCCCGATACCTTCAGACTGTCGACTTCCTTGAGAAAGGCAATCGGATCGAGAACCACGCCATTGCCGATCACGCTGCGGCAACCTTCACGCAGCACGCCGCACGGAATGAGTTGGAGCACGAATTTCTTACCGCCGATAATGACGGTGTGACCCGCATTGTGTCCGCCAGCATACCGGGCGACGACATTAAAGTTCTCCGAGAGCACGTCGACGATCTTGCCCTTGCCCTCATCGCCCCACTGGGCGCCCACAACAACCGCTGTATTGCCTCGTTTCAACGAAGAACTCCCGAAGATGCTTCTGAACACACACCTGCTCCTGCCTTGGGAGCGGGGTCAATTGGAATGTGAGACGCGGCCGTGAGGCGCGATGGGTGTGTGTACTCCTAATTATACTCTACAGATCGGATCGGGCGGTTCTAGAGCTACCAGGTGAATGCGTGGGAAAGCAAAGACGTGTTTCCCGCGGACGAATCGAAGCCTTTGGACTGGGCCCTCACATTCAGCAACTGATACTCCTTCACTGCGTAGCTTAGGTTCACCTGCTTGTTAGGCTGATAATCGACGACTGAGAACACAAGTAGCCCTCGCACATCGCTTTTGTTGATCAGCAAGGCATAAGTGTGCTGAGCCTGCACTTTAGCCTCGTCGACAAATCTGGAGTAGCAATCGAACGAGCGAATGCGCTCCAAATTAAAGGCACGAGAAGCAGTGACATCCTCGAGTGAAACTATTCCTAAATCGGCTATGAGGCTCACGTCGTCACCTGCTGTCGAACGTTGAAAATAATCCTCAGAGTTGCAGGCCCCATTGAACAACAAGTCGGGAGAATTTCTTTGGCTCGAATACGCCGAAAGGTAAAGAGCTGTGGATCCATAACCCTTTTGAAAATCTTGTTCCGACCGACAGCTATAGCTTGGGGAAAGAGATATGTGTCTAATAACGTTTAATTCAGGTAGAGAGTTGTTGTTCAACTGACCGTCCCGGGGCGCTGAGGAGTGCCAGGAGAGCGAACGAGAGAAGGGCTTTCATAACTTTCCTTTGACCAGCGGAAGCCAATTATAGAATTTGACCGCGACGTAATGACGATACTCGCAAGCAGTACACTGATTTCGTGCCGGAACTTCCCGAAGTCGAAACGATCGCCCAGAGCTTGAATAAACGTGTCCGAGGCGATGCAATTGAGTCCGTCTGGTTAGGAAGACATCGGGAGCCACTTAAGTCTTCTGCGCGGGAGATTTCCGCTGCGCTCACAGGAACGCGCATTGTCCAGGTGCGACGAGTTGGCAAGCACATCGTCTTCGACCTGGAAGCTCGGATTGGCCAGAATGGTACGGCCTTGCGTCAATGGATCGTTCACTTGGGAATGACCGGACGCATGCTCGTCTGTTCTCCAGAAGAAGCGACGCCCAAACACACTCATGCGATCGCTTCCCTCGCCTCAGGACGCGAGTTGCGCTTCGTCGATCCACGGCGGTTTGGGCGATTGAGCGTAGCCATGAAAGAGAGCTTTGCCGGTCCTGGCACCGAGCCCCTCACGATCAGCTGCGATGATTTTGCCAAGCTCTTCCGTCGACGAAGGACCCCGATCAAGGCTGCCCTGCTAAATCAGAAACTACTGCACGGTATTGGAAACATTTACGCCGATGAATCGCTCTTCCGCTCGGGAATTCGACCAAAGCGGCAAGCTGCAAGGCTTACTCGAGCGGAACTCGACGCCCTGCATTCTGCGATCAAAGAGGTGCTGAAAGAGGCGATCAAGCTTGGCGGATCGTCGGTTTCAGACTATGTAGATGCGGAAGGACGCGAGGGCTTTTTCCAGCTTCAACATCGCGTGTATCTGCGGACAGGCCAACCATGTCTTGTCTGCAAGACACCGATCAAACGCTTTGTGCTGGGAGGACGTGGAACGCACTATTGCCCGAAATGCCAGAGGTAATTGGATCGGGTGATCGGGTGAAGTAGGAACCGGTCCGTGCGATCATGGCTCCTGCAAACTCGGCTGGCAAGGCTGGCGCGACAGACTTTACTTCGGTTTTTCACTTCACCCGATAACCCAATCATCCGATCCCCAGATGCCCCACAGATTACAATTCAAGTCTTGCTCGCATCCAGTTCCAGACGAAAATGCCTGAACCGAATCGCTTCTCCATAGGTGTCGACCTCGGCGGCACAAACATGCGCATTGCTGCTGTCGACGAGAGTGGCAAGCAGCTCGAACTAATCACTACCAGCACGGAGGTAAAACGTGGTCGTGATTTGGTGGTTGCCGATATTTGCGACTCGATCCGCGCGCTCCGCAGGAAGTTCGACGGTCGAGGGCAATTCGCTGGCACGGGAATCGGCGTGCCGGGAATCATCGATATGCAGAGCGGCACGGTGCTGCAGTCGCCTAACTTACCCGACTGGAAAAACTATCCTGTCCGCGAGGAGATTCAGCGGCGCCTTGATAGTCAGGTGATTCTCGAAAATGACGCCAACGCGGCGGCTCTGGGCGAAAAATGGATGGGGGCAGGCCGTGACGCCGAGTCAATGTGCATGTTCACGCTTGGCACGGGCGTTGGTGCAGGCATCGTGCTTGATGGCAAGGTCTGGCACGGCATGACGGGCATGGCCGGCGAGTGCGGCCACATCACAGTCTTTCCGGATGGCGTGCCATGCGGTTGCGGGAACCGCGGATGTGTTGAGCAGTACGCCTCGGCAACGGCTGTCAAGCGAATGGCGATCGAGGCGATCGCGAGTGGGAAGGCTCCAGAGCTCGCGCGTGCTATGAGCGAGAATCCCGAGTTCAGCTCCAAGGTTGTCTTTCAATACGCATTGCAAGGCGATGCCTCCGCCAAGCAGATATTCGACATTGTCGGACGCGTGCTTGGTCTTGTCTTAGCTGACATGATCAACACACTGAATCTACCGATGTATGTACTCGGCGGAGGACTCGCCAGCGGATGGGAGGCGTTTGCGCCGGCAATGTTCGAGGAGCTGCGCAAACGATCGTACGTTTATGTCGCCACGGTGCCAAATGAGACGCTGCCTGCGCGCAAGCACACGATGATCACGAGGGCATTGCTCGGAAGCGATGCGGGACTAATTGGCGCAGCGAGATTGGCATTGATGTGAAAAGCACCGGCAATGCGATTAGCACCATTAGGCAAGGTGGTATCGGCCGCCCTCAGCCGGATTTCTGCTTACAACTGCATGACCCCGAGGTTTACCGCGCAATGGTTACAAGAATCATATCTCGCACTGCGGAAACCGAATACCGGCCGAGGCCGACCCGAAGCACGTTGCTTCATGGCTTGGGATGAGCGTCTCCGCAAGCACAACTCACAAGTCGCTTCGCCTTGCAATCGCGATATTTGTCGTCCTTATCGCTATTGGCTGGAAACTAGTCATGCTCAGCGGACTCGCGGCTCGCGTCCAGGGGCACCTTCTCTCCGCATATATCAGCTTTGCTCTGCTCGTAATGCCAATCTGGTTCTTTGGCTTTGGAATCGCGGACCGTCTACGAGTGCTTCTCAGTTCTGCATTTTCGCGCGTCTCTCTCGCGGCTTTCTTTGCCATGCCGTACGCAGTCTTTGCACTACCCGCGCGCGAGTTTCGTTGGAGAATTCAACTTGGATTCCTATTGATCTGTCTGGCAGGAGCTGCGCTGTTAGAGTGGGCACGCCGCCAGCACGGAACTGCACGCGGTGGGTGGCAGGACGTTATTGTCCTGGTGACGCTTGGACTGTCAGTGGACCTGCGGGTGTTTGAATCGGCATGGCCGTATGCCGGCATTAGCGGACTGTCGAAGCTGGTGCTGGTCGACCTGGCTCTCTACGGGTATCTCGTGATACGGCAACTTGAAGGTATTGGCTACGATCTGAGAGCGAACCTCAGCGACGTGGTAATCGGAGTGCGCGAGTTTGTTTTCCTCGCTCCGATCGCAATTGCCCTTGGATTATCTCTCCATTTCCTGCATTGGCACTGGACAATGCCGCGTCTCTGGCTTCCAGTTGCTGCGTGGGCGTTCACGTTCCTCTTTATCGCCATTCCGGAAGAGCTGTTCTTTCGGGGGCTGGTACAGAACCTTCTCGAACGCTCCTGCGGTAGGCACGCCTCGCTCGTTATCGCCTCGATACTCTTTGGGCTCTCGCATTTTAATAAGCGTCTCGGGACCGCTAGCGGCGCATTTAACTGGCGATATGTCTTGTTGGCAGCCGTCGCTGGAATTTTCTATGGGAGAGCATGGATGGCAAGGCGTCGCCTCATGGCTTCGGCGATTACCCATACGAGCATCGATGTGACCTGGGGAATTTGGCTGAGGTAAGCAGGACGAAAAGGCTTTCGGCTCCGAAGCTTCACATTCCAGCCGACCCAAAGTTGAATTTCAGTTCTTTTGTCTCTGCCAAGAAGCGAGCAAGATCTCTGTGGGTTCCCTGCTAATTCTTTGTCTGCGTTGAAAATGCCACCTAAGCGCTCTATTCTCTGAATGATAGGCGGAAATCCAGGAAGGTCCTTGTTTGTTGCCTGCCTTAGCCGAATTTACAATTTCTGGACAGAATTCGACAGCTTCGAGCTTCAATTCGGAATCTTCCCCTTTTCCTCGTTGTTTTTTTTTCCGGCGTTTGTCTTCCCCGAACCCTCCTTAGCAACGGAATCATCGAACCCAGGAGAAACTTGTCGCGTTCACCGGGTTTAGGATGGCTGGAGTAGTGTCAGCCGGGTTCCTCAGTATCCGCGAAATGTCCCCCGAAGAACTGAAACTCGAAGAGCAAAAGGCCCTCGAGCACGCTCACCACAGCGCTCTAGAACGTATCCGCTCCTTCGAGCAGACCTTGGAGAGTGCCACCAAGACTATGCTCTTCAGCGAGATCGCTAAGCTCGCTGTCGATTCCTTCCGCTCCAGCAAGGTGCGATTTGCGCTAACGGCGCTCGGTATGGTCATTGGGACGGCTTCACTCATCCTTGTTGTTACTATTGGCCTTACAGGAAAGCAATACATCCTCAATCAAATTCAGGCGATTGGCGCCAACATGATCTACGCCTACTACGAGGGTGGCAGCAACTCCTCGTTTAGCACCGTACAGAAGGACGAACTTACAGAAGATGACGTTCGGGTGGTTCGCCAGGAAGTGCCAGATATCGTAGCCGCCTCGCCAATGGTGGAGCTGCACGATCGCATTTCGGTGGGGGAGGGCAAGCAGCGGGATCTGCTGGTACTTGGAGTGTCCTCCGAGTACGAGATCGTGCGCAATCTGTTGATCCCTTCCGGCCGCTTCTTCGACGAAGAAGAATCGATGACGCGCACCAAAGTAGCGGCGATCACAGTTCAGCTCGCACGGCGGCTGTATGGCAACGAAGACGCGGCGGTGGGCCAGGTTATCAAGATCAGCAATCTTCCGTTCACGATTATCGGCACTTTTAAGGAGCGAGTAGAGACCTTCGGGCAATCGGAAATTGCGGAAGACACAATTCTGATTCCCTATACTGTGGCCAAATATTTCACAGGCACTGCCGCTGTGAAGCAGATCTTCTTCTCAATGGGTGATGCCACCGAGGTCCCTAAGGCCACGGAGGAGATTCACAAAGTTCTCCAATCAAGGCATCGCGCCCAGTCCGTGTATCACGTCGAGAATCTCACTCAGTTGCTGGCAGTTGCGGCGCAAACTGCCAATGCCCTGACTGTAGTTCTGCTGCTGATTGCCACGGTCACCCTTGTGGTTAGTGGCGTCGGCATCATGAACATCATGCTCGCAAACGTGCGCTCGAGAATACGAGAGATCGGAATTCGCAAGGCGGTTGGCGCTACGCGTCAGGAGATCCGGCTGCAGTTCCTGACCGAAGCCGTATTCATTTCGCTTACCGGCGGCATGCTTGGGACGGTGATCGGACTATCCGTCCCATTTTCCGTCCGATTCTTCACCGAATACCGCATTCCCGTTTCGGGGCTTTCGGCGATAATCGCCATTCTCGTAGCCTCGGGCGTCGGCATCATCTTCGGAACTGTTCCCGCAACCAGAGCTGCCCAACTCGACACAGTTGAGGCGCTTCGTTACGAGTAACCATAGTCGAGGCTCTGCTGATTGCTCTTGGTACCCTCTCAGGCTGCAAAAAGAACGTGAGGGATGAGCTTCGCTAGAGGATCATCCCTTAAGTTTGGGGACTATCGCATATTTCGAATCGGGCTTATCTTTTCGCGTGCTTGTCGCCCAATCTGACCTGTACGGCGTCGGAGCCGGGCAGTCTGCTCGCCTAAGCCCTGAACCGCGTCGTCAAATTTATCGCGGATAGCCTTTCGCAACTCTGGACCCGATTTAGGAGCGAGAAACAAGGAAAGCAAAGCTCCTATGCCTGCGCCGATCACGAGATACACGATCGCGTTTCTGGCGCCCTCCACCATGGAACATTGCGCGGCGGTGTATTCACCGTATTTCTTATAGTCGTTCATAGCTCTCATGCAAGCTTGCGAGTGCGCCTCTTTCGGCCGGTCTGGGCGTCGTCGCGAATCGCCACTACGCGATTGTTGCGTTTCAGTTCATCGCGAGCTTGCTGATTCGAGATTCCCTGGCCCTGCTTCTTCTGTCCAAGCACGCCCAAATCCTGCTTGGGACGCCCTTCAGAAATTGGACGCAATTTACTCTTCCCGGCAGTTGCTCCCTTCTTCTCCTGCGACGCTTGATGGTGACGGTTGTTATGGCGCTCACGCGTCTGCGACATTGCCAGGTCTTTCTCCTCGGAAAACTCCAGATCCATGTCTTCGTCATCGTTGAAGTTTGCTGTTGCAGCATGTGGAGCACGTGAGCCGCCCTCGTGCGCAGAAGCGGATAGTCGATCTGCTGCTTCCCGTCTCATAGGCTGCGAAATTGCCTCACCCTTAACCCCTTGAGAAATCTCACGCAGAGCTGCGCCTGAAGTTTCCGGCTGGGAGGCTTTTACCGCCAGGTCTCCGATTGAAATCATGCCGACGAGCTCTCCGTCTTCGCACACCGGCAGGCGACGGATCTGCTTATCGGCCATTAGCCGTGCTGCCTCCTCCACATCCACATCCGGCTCGATGGTTTCCAGCTCGTGACTGAGCACCTCCTCGACGCTCGTATCGGAGGGATCCTTGCCCTCGGCTACACAGCGCACTACGATGTCCCGATCTGTGATGATGCCGACCAGGTCATCGTCTTCATCCACCACGGGTATCGCCCCGACGTTTTCAACCTTCATGATGGAGGCTGCTTCTTCCAACGTGCTGTTCATCTGAACGGTTTCCACTTCCGTCGTCATGACCTCAGAGACCTTCATTCAGTAACTCCTCTCGGTTCTGTGTAAGCGCGGATGCCGCGCGGACGTGAACAAACGTATATTGGTGAGTCAAGAATAGTTAGAAAACGTCGGCGATGGATTCAGTTGTATTTGTCCGAATCGAAAAGCGGAGCAGCAGACGCGAGCAGCGGAGGTGAATCACTGATTGTGACGATGCAGATTTAGAGAGCCTGTGTCGGGCCTTCGCGCTGCGCTGCTCGTGGTCGTCGGAACTTAAACTCATACACAAACAAGCAGATCAGGAATACGAAGCCCAAGATCACCCAGATCAAATGCCGCGCCATAATTGCAGTCATGAGGCTCACGATTCCCGGCCCGAACCTTACTACCAAGAAACCAAGGATGAGAAAGCGAACTACTCGCCCGCTGAAAATGGCGGACATGAACAAGAGCGGTCGCATTTCGAAAACGCCGGCTGCCAGCAAAAACAGCTTGAATGGAGTGGGAGGTGGCAGCATCGCCGGCACCATCATGGCGAAGAACTCCTGATTCTCGAACCGATCTCGTAAGCGCTCGAACCGCTGTCGATCGACGTGTTTTAAGAGCAGCAGTTCGCCTCCAGCGCGGCCAATCCCGTACGGGATCAAGCTTCCCAATACCGACCCAATTGCGGCCATGAAGACGTACAGCCAAATGCTTGGAGGGTGAGCATAAACATACCCGGCAACGACAGGATCCAGCGGGATCCCTATAGCCGCCGAGTCCATGAAGGCAACTGCGAGAATGCCCCAGGGCCCAAGTGGCTCAAGGATTGACCACACGAAATGCGTGTAACGGGCAAGGAGGTGTTTGATGGTTTTCAAATGGGAGGAAATCTCATTGTAACTTGAAAGCTCGGCTTAGTTAGCGGTGCGATGGTACTCGCACTTAGTGTGCTGTCTTTCCTGCCAGCAGATCGAGGGCGTGAGGTATCACTGGTAGTACCACTTTCAGAGACTGCTCTGCTCCCGCTGGATTTCCAGGGAGGTTCAGCACTAGTGATACGCCGATAGTTCCACAGACTCCGCGCGAGAGCACTGCGAATGGAGTCTGCTTCAGCCCCTCTGCGCGCATTAGTTCTCCCACGCCGTCGAGTAGACGATCACAAACTTTACGAGTGGCTTCCGGAGTCACGTCCCGTGGGGAAACTCCTGTGCCTCCTGTAGTGAGTACGAATCGGGCCTGACTTGCCGCAATGCGCAGTGCTGCTGCGATTTGCTGCGCTTCGTCGGGCAGGGTTTTCGTTATCGAGATTTCAAACCCAGCATCCTTCAGGCATTGTTGGAGACGGGGTCCGGAAAGATCTTCGCGTTCCCCGCGGAATGAAGAGTCGCTGATGGTGAGAACGGCGGCAGTGAGCTTCACGCGTCGAGCACGTTCTCTTCAGCATCGCGGCTGGCCTCGTCTAGCAGGCGCAACCCTTCCATCAGGAGTGCCTGAGTTGAGCGTGTGGTGGTCTGCTCCGAACTGCTGGCGCTGAAATCAATTTCGAAGAGACCTTCGGTCCAAGTGAGTACCTTGAAAACAGCTTCGTCACCCTGCAACCCACCATAACGCGCATGATTGATCTGCCCATCGTTGAAATAGAGATCACAGCGCTGGCTCGCGTTGGTGAGTGTAAGTCGGCAGGTCTTGTGTCCAAGCTCCAGTGATTGAAAGAGATCCATCGTGTTCATCTGCTGTAGATTGCCGCGTACTACTGATTCCCCCGGAGCTTCCCGAGCCATCTTCTCGAGAGAGATCTTGTCCACGACGCGCTTGATACGTCGGGTGATCTCCTTTGTGAAGAATGGCTTTTCAATTAGATCTTCGACTTGATCGTGCATAGAACGAAGCTGTTCAGTGATCTCATTCTTTGTCGCAATCAAGATCGCCGGAAGCTTCGATGTCTGCCTTCGACCATGAATTTTTTCGATCAGCTGTTTGCCATTCAACTCTGGCATGGAATAGTCGGAAATGAGCAGATCGGGAGGCGATTCCACAACGTGCATCAGAGCCTCCGCCGCATTTCGGAATGTCTGCACGGTAGCGAAGGTCGAGATTGCCCGTCGCAGCAGCGCCAGGATCATCGGATTATCGTCTACCAGCAGGACACGAATGTTGGCTGCCATAGTTGGCTGCTATCCGCTCTCCGGCCGTCGCGAATCAGAGTTTCTCTGCTTTCGAGTGAACGTGCCGCTCTTGCCTCCGGACTTCTTTTCCAGCCGAATGTGCTCTATCACGATGCCTTTGTCCAGCGCCTTGCACATATCGTAGACCGTCAGGGCGGCAACGCTGGCTGCTACCAGCGCCTCCATCTCGACTCCCGTCTTTGCGGTGGTAGTTACTTTCGAGGCAATAGCGACGCCATTCTCGCATATGCGAGTGGTCACATCAATGAACGTAAGTGGAAGCTGGTGACACATTGGTATCAGGTCCGAAGTGCGCTTCGCTGCGGCAATACCAGCAAACCGTGCGACTTCGAGCGGATCGCCCTTAGGATTCGCAGGCAGTGAGGCGATCACATTTTTCGACATCGTTACCAACGCGGAAGCTTCAGCTTCACGCTTCGTGGGCAGTTTTTCGGAGACGTCGACCATTCTCGCACGTCCGCGGCGATCGTAGTGGGACAGCGTGCGGGGCATCAGTTATGAAGAGGTAATACTGTCATCCACTCTCCTGGCGCGAAATGCTCACTATCCGGAGGAATGACGAGCAAACAATCGGCTCGCGCGAAGGCTGCAAGATCGCCCGATCCCTGCCACTTTACAGGCTCTACGGTGGCATCATCCCAGTTTCCCGAAACCTTTGCAGGCAGGAACCGCGTGAGACCCGTTTTCGTGCGGAGCTCTTTTCCCAAGCGCGCTTTTGTTCCTCTCAACGGGTCGTGCGCTGTATCGCCTGAGAGTGCTCGCACCAGAATACTTGCGAACAGTTCAAAAGTGACCATTGTCGAGATGGGATTCCCAGGCAATCCGAAGAAGTACGTCCAGTGCTCCGACGGATGACGACAACGAGCCCGTCCAAATACAAGCGGCTTCCCTGGCTGGATCTGCACGCCAGTGAACAGAAACTCGGCAGAAAAATCCGAGAGCACGTCCTCTACGACGTCGTACTCACCGGATGATACGCCGCCGCTGAGTAGCAACAAGTCGCTTTCGAGTCCCTGCGAAATCAGCTCGCGCAGTCGTGTAGGCTCATCCGGGGCTATGGGAAGCTGAACCGGCTCTCCACCCGCGGCAATCACTTGCGCTGCGAGAGAAAAGCTGTTGGAGTTACGAATCTGGTTATCGGCTGGTGCGGATTCGATAGGAACAACCTCGTCGCCAGTACTGAGGATCGCGACATGAGGACGAGAGTAAACGCTGAACTTCGATCTACCCGCCGCTGCCGCCAGTGCGATCTCGGGATGCGCAATGCGAGTTCCCGGGCTCAGCAAGACACTTCCTGCACGAGCTTCGGAGCCACGCGGCACAATGTTCTCTCCGCTTGTGACCGATTTCAGCAGCCGAACCGCGTCCCGATTGCTTTGCGCGTGCTCCACCATGATTACAGCATCGGCTCCACGAGGAACAGGAGCGCCGGTCATGATGGAAACGGCTTGACCGCGCTGAAGGCACGCGAAATTAGTAGGTAGTTCGCCACCCGCGCGAATCTGTCCGACGATTCTTAGCTCGGCGGGAATTGATCGGGTATCTTCCGCTAGTACGGCATATCCGTCGCGAGTCGCGCGGGGAAAAGGCGGGAAATCCCGGTCGGCTATTATCTCCTCTGCCAGCGTGCGGCCCAACGAATTGAGGATCGGCACCTGTTCGCTTTGGCGCGGCAATTGATACAGCGACTCTGCCTGACCAGATACGCACTCACGCGCCTCGTCAAAGCTTAGGATGCGCTCGACCCGGATTTGAGCTTTGCTTGTGGCCATGAATTCGCTACGCGAGTTCTACCGCAATCTGCTTCGCATCTGAATCTATCTTTGTTATCCGGAAGCTGCGGATTTGACCTGCAGCGAGAGCCTCTGATTGTTGGCTCCTGGTCCCGCTTGTCCCTACTCCTTTCCAACGCGCGCTCAACATGGAGGTGAGCGCCGACAGGTTAGCGCCGGTTACTGCCTGCGTTTCCTGTATTTGCCCTGTGATTGAAGGGGCTGCGCAAGTCGCGAGAACGCCTTCCCCCAACTCCACCCGCGCTTCTTTGCCCGACGCTTCAATTACGCGGCCCGTAACAGCGTCTCCCTCCTTGTGCTCCGCGATGTACTCATCCAGGCTGCTTGGCACGAGTTGCTTCATGCTCAGGCGAAGCTGGCGTTTCTCCTTGTCGAGAGCGAGCACCTGCGCCTTCACAACTTGCCCGACCTTCAGGATGTCGCGCGGATGATTGATACGCTTCTCGGCGCTGATCTCGCTGACGTGAATCATTCCTTCGAGGCCCTCTGCAACCTGGACGAATGCTCCAAAGTTCATGATGCTGGTGACTGGCCCCTCAACAGCCGTTCCCGGAATGAACTTCTGCGCAGCCTCTTCCCAGGGGTCTCCGAGAGCTTGTTTTAGACCGAGCGAGATTCGTCGTTCTGCCGGGTTGAGGCCGAGGATTACCGCCTCAACGCTATCGCCCGGCTTCACTACATCGCTTGCCTTCCTGACCTTCTTTCCCCACGACATCTCAGAGATGTGAATCAATCCTTCCACGCCGGGCTCGAGTTCCACGAATGCTCCGAAGTCCATCACACGCGTAACGACGCCTCGCACGCGCTCGCCAACTTTGTATTTGCCGGGTACAGACTCCCATGGATGCGGCTGGAGTTGCTTTATGCTGAGCGAAATGCGCCGCGGCCCAGGATCGATTTTTATGATCTTGGCTTCGACTTGCTGGCCAACTGACAACACATCAGCGGGCTTGTTCATGCGGCTCCAGGAGATTTCCCCTACGTGCAGCAGACCATCGACTCCGTCGAGATCGATGAAGGCCCCGTAATCGGCGAGGCTACGTACCTCTCCGTGCACGATGTCACCTTCGTGCATTTCGGAGTAACGCCGCTCTCGGACGATGCGCTCCTCGTCTTCGGCGACTGCACGACGGTCGACGACAACATCCTCTTCGGCAACATCGAGCTTGATGATCTTGCAGCGAATTTCCTGCTCGACCAGCTTCTCCATCTCAGCTGCATCGCGAACTCCGCTGCGCGAAGCCGGCATGAAAGCGCGCACTCCGATATCGACGCTCAAACCGCCTTTTATGAGACCAGTAACCGTTCCCGAAATGGTGGCCTTCTCGAGGAAGGCCTTTTCGAGTGAGGCCCAGTCAGTTGGCTGAATCACTTTGAACAGCGAGAGTTGGTAGTAGCCTTCTGGATCGCGTGCTTTGACGGTGACGTGGAGTTTGTCGCCGGGTTTTACGGCCTTGCCGGTCTTCTGAAGATCAGTCAGAGACAGGATGCCTTCGGTCTTGAAGCCTATGTCGAAGAATACGGATTCTGGTGAAACAGCGACGACTGTGCCTTCCACCTGGTTGCCGGATTCACGTTTGCGCTGGTGGCTTCGCTCGTATTGCGAGAGCAATCCATCGAAGGATTCGTTCGCATCGGAATTGAATTGGGATTCGGGAATGCTGGGATTGGACATGACTGATTTGAAAATTTGCCTGCCATTAAAGCTTACACCGACGCAATGGCGAACGCCGCTAGCTTACACGCACGCACAACCAGCATGGGTATAGAGCCAGCATGCTGCGTCTCCACTATGTGCCGCGCCAAAAAGAAAAGCCGGGCAGGAATGCCCGGCTTCCATGTTTCGTCATTAGCCAGCAGCAAGCAGCCAGCGGCTACTCTGCAGCCAGTTCTTCCGTTTCACCTTCCTGGCGCATGATCTCCAATGCGCGCTCGGCTTCGGCGTAGGCTTGCGAGACTTCCTCTTGTACCTTGGCAGCGGCCTGCTCGAGTTCTGGCGAGAGGCGCACGTTGCGGTAGTACTCCATGCCGGTACCGGCTGGAATGAGGCGTCCCACGATGACGTTCTCCTTGAGTCCGCGCAGGTGATCAACCGCGCCCTGAATGGACGCTTCGGTGAGCACGCGCGTGGTCTCCTGGAACGAAGCCGCCGAGATGAACGACTCCGTCGAGAGCGAAGCCTTGGTGATGCCGAGCAGCAGCGGGCGTCCCGTTGCCGGGCGGCCGCCGTTGGCGATTACGCGCTCGTTCTCTTCCCGGAAGCGGAATTTGTCGGTCTGCTGTTCGAGCAGAAACGACGTGTCTCCCACATCCTCGACTTTCACCCAGCGCATCATCTGGCGAACAATTGTCTCGATGTGCTTGTCAGAGATGTTCACGCCCTGCAGCCGATAGACCTCCTGGATCTCGTTCACCAGGTAGCCCTGCAATTCCTTCTCGCCGAGCACCGCGAGGATATCGTGCGGGTTGAGCGGACCGTCCATGAGCGGTTCGCCCGCCTTCATGCGTTCGCCTTCCTGCACGTTGATGTGGACACCACGCGGAACCGAGTATTCTTTTTCGGTTCCGTTGTCCGCAGTGACATAGATCTTGCGCTGTCCTTTGGCCACTTCGCCGAACTTCACCACGCCATCAATTTCGCTGATAATGGCGGTTTCGCGCGGCTTGCGGGCCTCGAAGAGTTCGACCACACGCGGCAGACCGCCGGTGATGTCCTTGGTCTTCGTAGTTTCACGCGGGATCTTGGCCAGCACGTCGCCCGGATAGACCTCATCGCCGTCCTGCACCATAAGGTGCGCGCGGCTTGGCATGAGGTAACGCCGAGTGTTCTTGCCTCCCTTGATCACGATCGCCGGCTGACGCTTCTCGTCCGGCGACTCGCCCACAACGTGACGCGAGAGTCCGGTGACCTCGTCCACTTCTTCGTGCAGCGTGACCCCTTCCTGCAAGTCCTTGAACTGCACCGTGCCGCCGATTTCTGTGAGGATCGCGAAGGTGTATGGATCCCATTCGACCAGCACCTGACCGAGCTGTACATGATCGCCATCGCCGACTTTGAGCTTCGCGCCGTACACGACCGAGTACCGCTCTTTTTCGCGGCCACGCTCGTCAACGATCGCGATGGATCCAGCTCGGTTCATGACCACCAGGTCTCCGGACTTCGACTTCACAGTCTGGAGGTTGATGAAGCGCACCGAACCGTTGTTTTTGGCTTCGAGTCGTGACTGCTCCGAGACTCGCGATGCCGTACCGCCGATGTGGAAGGTACGCATCGTGAGCTGCGTTCCCGGCTCCCCGATCGACTGCGCAGCGATCACGCCCACTGCCTCGCCAAGCTCGACCATGCGGCCGGAGGCAAGGTTACGTCCGTAGCACATGATGCAGACTCCGCGCTTCGATTCGCAGGTGAGCACAGAGCGAATCTTGACTCGCTCGATGCCTGCAGCCTGAATCGCAATCGCAAGATCTTCCGTGATCTCACCGTTTACGTCGACGATCACGTTTCCTTCGTAGTCCTTGATCTTCTCGAGTGACACGCGGCCAACGATGCGGTCGCGTAAGGGCTCGATGATCTCGCCTGATTCCACAATGGAACCGACGTAGATGCCGTCGAGCGTTCCGCAATCCTGCTCGGAGACAATCACGTCCTGCGCCACGTCGACCAGACGACGCGTGAGGTAGCCCGAGTCGGCGGTCTTGAGCGCCGTATCGGCCAGACCCTTACGCGCACCGTGCGTAGAGATGAAGTACTGCAGCACGTTCAGACCTTCGCGGAAGTTGGCGGTAATTGGCGTCTCGATGATCTCGCCCGAGGGCTTGGCCATCAGTCCGCGCATACCGGAGAGCTGACGAATCTGCTGCTTCGATCCGCGAGCGCCGGAGTCGGCCATAACGTAGATCGGATTGATCGCGCCAGCCTTGTCCTGCTCCTTGAGTACGTCGAACATCTCGTCGGCAACTTTTTCCGTAATGCCCGACCAGATTTCGATGACCTTGTTATAGCGCTCGCCATTGGTGATAGCTCCGTCCAGGTACTGCTGCTGAACGTCGATCACGCGCTTCTCGGCGTCTTTGACGAGCGTGTACTTGTCATCGGGAATGACCATGTCATCGATGCCGATCGACAATCCAGCGCGCGTGGCGTAGTTGAAGCCAAGCTGCTTGATACCGTCGAGCATCTTGACCGTCGTCTCGAGACCGAAGCGCAAGTACGCGTAATTGACAAGCTGTCCGACTCCCTTCTTCTTCAGCAGCCCGTTAATGAAAGGCATGCCTTTGGGAAGTGAATCGTTGAGAATTACCCGTCCGACCGTCGTGTTCAGGTACTGGCGTTCGTAGTTTGCTGGTTCGGTGTGGAGGATGTCCTGATCGTCGTAGGCATTGGTAAGGTCGATGACCTCGCCGGTGTAGCGCAAACGGATTGGGCTCAGCGTCTCCACTTGCTGGGCCTCAAGCGCAAGCAACACGTCTTCGACAGTTGCGAACGCGCGGCCTTCGCCCTTCGCTCCTGGTCTGCCTTTGGTCAGGTAGTAGAGACCGAGCACCATGTCCTGAGTGGGAACGGTGATCGGCTGTCCTGACGCAGGCGACAGAATGTTGTGCGACGCCAGCATCAACACACTGGCTTCTACCTGGGCTTCTGGAGAGAGCGGAATGTGAACCGCCATCTGATCTCCGTCAAAATCAGCGTTAAACGCCGTGCACACCAGCGGGTGAATCTTGATGGCTTTTCCTTCCACCAACACTGGCTCAAAGGCCTGAATACCAAGACGGTGGAGCGTTGGTGCGCGGTTCAAGAGTACCGGGTGATCTTTAATCACTTCTTCGAGGATGTCCCATACCGCCGGCTCCTGCTGCTCGACCATTTCTTTTGCTTGCTTGATGGTCGTGCACTGTCCGGTTTGCTCCAGACGGTGATAGATGAATGGCTTGAACAGCTCGAGAGCCATCTTCTTCGGCAGGCCGCACTGATGGAGCTTCAATTCGGGACCAACCACGATTACCGAACGTCCCGAGTAATCCACGCGCTTTCCGAGCAGGTTCTGGCGGAAGCGTCCCTGCTTTCCCTTCAGCGTGTCTGAAAGCGACTTCAGCGGGCGATTGTTAGCTCCGCGCAGCACGCGGCCCCGACGGCCATTGTCGAATAGCGCATCCACCGCTTCCTGGAGCATGCGCTTTTCGTTGCGCACAATCACTTCGGGAGCGTGGAGATCCATCAGCTTCTTCAGACGGTTGTTGCGGTTGATGACGCGACGATAGAGATCGTTCAGATCGGAGGTGGCAAAGCGTCCACCATCCAGCGGCACCAGAGGACGCAGCTCCGGTGGAATGACCGGGATCACGTCGAGAATCATCCACTGTGGCTTGTTTCCCGACTTGCGGAATGCTTCCACTACTTTCAGCCGCTTGGCGTACTTAAGGCGCTTCTGAAGTGAAGTCTCATGCTTCATCTT